>Ga0209810_1000843_pt1 | contig 55771 bp, 54 predicted proteins | sample Coa_R1_7_FD_187159 | JGI IMG/M metagenome (GOLD analysis project Ga0209810, IMG submission 187159) | Surface soil microbial communities from Centralia Pennsylvania, which are recovering from an underground coalmine fire - Coalmine... | ecosystem: Environmental > Terrestrial > Soil > Unclassified... | reverse complement strand
CGTTGTGGGCGCAGCCGTATGTGCCGCTGCCTTTAGTTTGCTGACGCAGTCGCGGAAAGCCCAGCCCAGCTACGATGCTGCGGGCAGCGATTAACCGCTAGAGTTACGGCGAAAACGGGCGGCGAATAGCACCGCCCGATGGCACGCGATGAAAACGCCAGCGGAATCCCGCTGAAAGCCGTTTACGACCGGACCGAAGGCACGCCGCATGAAGGCGGCGAGCCCGGCTCGTTTCCCTTCACGCGCGGCGTTCGGCCCGACATGTATCGCGGGCGTCTTTGGACCAAGCGCCAATACGCAGGTTTCGCAACTGCAGCCGAATCGAACGCGCGTTACCGGTACCTGCTGGAACGCGGCACCACCGGGCTTTCGGTCGCGTTCGATCTTCCCACGCAGCTCGGTTACGATTCGGATGCACCGCAGGCGCGCGGCGAGGTCGGCAAAGTCGGCGTCGCTGTCGACAGCGTTGCGGACATGGAAACGCTCTTCGCGGAAATTCCGCTCGATCGCGTCACGGTTTCGATGACGATCAACGCGCCGGCGTCCATCATTCTGTCGATGTTGCTCGCGGTCGCGCGGCGCCGCGGCATACCGTTCGAAAAGCTCGGCGGGACGATTCAGAACGACGTGCTCAAAGAATACGTCGCGCGCGGAACGTACATCTATCCTCCCGAGCCGTCGATGCGTCTGGTAACCGATGTGATGTCCTACTGCGCGCGCGAAGTGCCGCAATGGAACACGATTTCGGTGTCGGGTTATCACATCCGCGAAGCCGGCTCGACGGCGCTCGAAGAGATCGCATTCACGCTTTCCAACGGCAAAGCGTATCTGCGCGCCGCACGTGAGGCCGGCATCGATCTGGACACGATTGCGCCGCGCATCTCGTTCTTTTGGAACGCGCACAACGATCTTTTCGAAGAAGTCGCAAAGTTCCGCGCCGCGCGTTATCTTTGGGCGCACATCACGCGTGACGAGTTCGGCTGCAAGGATCCAAAATCGCACATGCTGCGCTTTCACACACAAACCGCGGGTTCTACGCTCACCGCTCAAGAACCGGATAATAACGTCGTTCGAGTGACCTTACAAGCGCTCGCGGCGGTTCTCGGCGGCACGCAGTCGCTGCACACGAACGGAAAAGATGAGGCGCTGGCGCTGCCGACCGCTGAGGCTGCGAAGCTCGCGCTGCGCACGCAGCAGATCATCGCCTATGAAAGCGGTGTTGCCGATGTCGTCGATCCGCTGGCCGGCTCGTACTACGTCGAGACGCTAACGAACGAACTCATCGAGCGCGCGCGCCGATTGATTGGTGAAGTAGACGAACTTGGGGGCAGCATCGCGGCAATCGAAATGGGCTGGATGCAAACGCGCGTCGCCGATTCCGCCTACAATGCCCAGCAACGGATCGAATCGGGAGAGCAAGTCGTCGTCGGAGTCAATAAGTTCGTCGAACCGGGAAGCGACAACGTCACAATCCCGCTGCAGCGAATCGAGGACGCCGTTGAGCACGATCAGGTGCGGCATTTGCATAGTTTCCGCGCTTCACGGGACGGCGCGAGCGTCGAACGGCAATTACACCGCGTGCGCAGCACAGCGCAAGGTGATGAAAACCTGATGCCCGCATTCATCGACGCGGTCGATGCCGGTGCGACTCTCGGCGAGGTTTGCAACGTTCTGCGTGACGTCTTCGGCGTCTATCGCGCGCCCGAGGTGGTCGCCTAATGCAAATCGATCACGTCGCCGTCGTCGTCAAGGATTTAGCGAAAACGCTCGATCTCTATGTGAACACGCTCGGATTCCGGGTAGTGTACCGTGAGACGATCGCCGATCAAGGCGTTGAAGCCGTGGGTTTACAGGCCGGCGAGTCCGTCATCGAACTGCTTCGCCCGCTTGACGCAGAATCGGCGATCGCGCGCTATCGCGGCGATGCCGATTCAAAACTTCATCACACCGCGTACCGCGTACCGGATATTGCGCAAGAACTGGCTCGGCTGAAAGCCGCCGGAGTGCAGCTTATCGACGAAGCGCCGCGCAAAGGCGCGCACGGAAACCTCATCGCGTTTCTTCACCCGAAGAGCACGGGCGGCGTGTTAATCGAATTGTGCCAGCCGCAAAGCGCTAGAGCGGACGAATCTCCCGTATCTCATTGAGCGGCAGTGAATTCGTTTGCGCACGCCTTCGTAATGTCTCTCAGTTACCGACGGTGGGTGGTACCCGCACGCTCGGCGTATCAATACGGAACGCCTTTCACGCGCTGCTGCCCGAGCGCTTCCATGTACCAATAAAACTCGTCGAAGAACTGCGCGGTGCGATCCCGAAAGTGCGGATCGGTCGGCTCCCCGCTGTCCGTGAACGATTCGCCGACGTTCGCAACGGGCAACAGCGATGGAATCGACGGCATGCCCAGTTCCCCCAGGATCATGCGCAGCTGCATCGCGGCGCGCACGCCTCCGAAACGGCCGCCGGAGTAGCACACGATTGCAGACGGCCGCCAAAAGTACTCCTCCAGAAAATAATCGAGCAAATTCTTGAGTGCAGGCGGCACGCCGTGATTGTACTCTCCGCTGACGATGACGAATCCGTCGGCGCTGCGGTAAAGCTGCGCGAGTTTCTCCAGCAGCGGGGGCGCCTGGCCTTTCGGATAATCGGAATACTGCATCTCGAGCAGCGGCAAGCGGTATTCAACCGGATCGATCAAAACCGGCTCGCACCCGCGGCGCTTCAGTTCCTCAACGACGAACCGCGCGGCTTTGATACCTTGCCGCTCAGTCCGCACCGAACCGTAAATCACCGGTATGCGGAACATGGCTAAGATATGTTCCGGATGGCCGCTTCTACCTCTTCGGCGAGTAAATCTTCGTTGATGCCCATCGCGGCCGAAACGCCGCTCGCAGCGGCTAGCACCACTTGGTGAATCGTCGTGACGGCATCGCCCGCCGCGTAACAGCCAGGAACGCTCGTGCGGCCGCGCCCGTCGACGTCGATCTGTCCGTCGTCGCGCACGCGACATCCAAGCATATCGACGAGCGGATAACGCTGGCGCAGCGGGGCGCACAAGAAGACGGCATCGCACGGCTCTCGAGCGCCATCCTCAAAGACAATGCTTTGTGCAGCGCCCTCGTCCGGCGCTATCGAAACGACCGGTGAAAAGCGCACGCTCACGCGCGAAGCCCGTAGCCAGCGGCGATCGGGTTGCGTTAGTTCATCGCTTTGCGCCGGGCAAACGATGAGGTCTTCGCTCCACTGACGCAGCTCTTGCGCGAGTTCAACGGCCTTACGGCCTTTGCCGATCACCGCAATGCGCTTGCCGCGCAATTCCCAACCATCGCAATACGGACAGACGAACACGGTCTTGCCCCAACGCTCCCGCAGCCCCGGAATTTGGGGCAGCGAATCGTACACGCCCGTCGCCAGCAGCAGACGGCGGCCGGTGAACCACACGCAATCGTTATTTCGTACGCGAAAATGCGCCTGCTCTCCGCGGGCTTCTTCGATATGCGTCTGCAGAAGCGTAATCGATGCATACCGCGACAGCTCCCGCCGCCCCAGCTCGAGTAGATCATGCGGCGGAGTTCCGTCGCGCGAAAGAAACCCGTGCATGCGATCGACGACCGCGTTACGCGGCCGGCCGTCATCGCAAAGCAGTACGCGCCGGCACGAGCGTCCTAAAATCAGCGCTGCGCTCAAACCCGCCGCGCCGCCGCCCACAACGATGGCATCGTAAAGCTCGCTCATAGAGGCGTGGTTACCCGCCAGGCGCGAACTTTTATAACAATGGCCCGCAAGAAAAAACGCGCGCGTTCAACTGGCGCTTCGCTCTTTCTTATTTTGCCGATTGCACTGCTTGCCGCAGTGGTATGGGCTATACTGCCGCGACACCACGGGCTGCAGCCCACTCACCGCCGGCGCATCGCGGCAGCCCAACCATCTCCTTCGCCCGCGCCGCTCGCGCAGGCCGCGACCGCTGCAGCTTCACCTGCTGCGACAACACAAGCGAGCCCGCAGCCCTCGCCTTCGCAAAGTCCGTCGATCGCGGCGACGGAGAATCCTAACGGCGCGCAGGTAGCGATCATCATCGACGATTGCGGGCAGTGGCTGGACACGGAACGCGGGTATCTCGCGCTGCCGATTCCGATCACGCTTTCGGTTCTGCCGCACGTGCATTACACGACGGAGATCGCCAAGGAAGCCAGCGATGCGGGCAAAGGCGTAATGCTTCATCTGCCGATGGAGCCGCTCTCCCACGTATATCCGGGGCCTGGGGAGATCAAAACGGCGATGACGGACGATGCGATCGTCAAACAGACCGAAGAAGACGTGCAGCAAGTTCCCCTCGCGCGCGGCGTAAACAACCATGAGGGCAGCGAGGCGAGCGCCGACGAGCGCGTGATGAAAGACGTGATCGGCATCGTCAAGCAGCACGATCTCTTCTTCATCGATTCGCGAACCAACGCAAAGAGCGTCGGCGCGCAGGACGCTGCTCAAGCGGGCGTGCCCACCGCCTCGCGCGACGTATTTTTAGACAATCGACCCGACGTCGCGTATACGGAATCGATGCTCGAACGGACGGTCGCGATCGCTAAGCGCAACGGATCCGCCATCGCGATCGGACATCCTAAGCCGACGACGCTCGAAGCGCTGCGCGACATGTATCCGAAGATGCGGTCGGAGGGCATCCGGTTTGTCTTAGCTTCAGATCTTGTGCATTAGTTTGCGCGCCCGATCAAATATTCGGTGCTAGTGAGGCGTCGATTTCCGTTTCGAACGTCCGGTTCCACGGCAGCGTAATATCCATCGCCGCGACGTGATAGCCGGGGTAGAGCTGCGGCAGAATCCACTGGGCTCGATTCCAGAGCGCCGCACGGTTGATCTCGGCAATCGGTGCGGCTTGTTCGGGCAGCAGATAGGTGTGGTCTTCGATCCCTTGGGCGTCGAGCGCGGCGTTGAGTTGCGGCCGGACGTAATCGTGAAAGCCGTAATCGTCGACGATGCGGTTGAATGTAAATTCCTTGTGCGCCAGCGCGTTATAGGTTCCCGAGCGGCGGCCGGCGCCTGCGGCTACCGCTTCCGCAACGGCAGTTCCGATCGTATTTGCATTGGTGTTCCACGACGAATACGCCTCGAGTTTGCTCGCGACGCCGCTTGCAAGCAGCGTTTCGGCGAACTTCGCCTGCGGCACAAACGTGTTCTCGAGAAACGTGAGATCGGCGAAGGCGACGGATTTACCCTCAGCTTCGTCGCTCTGCATTGCAGCCAGCAATGCCGAGTCGAGTTGCGCGCTGGTGCCGGGTACGCGCACGTACAACTGGATATCGCCGGAGGCATCGTCGCGTACTGCGCCGCAAAGCTTGATGAGGCCGCTGATTGCAACGTCGATCGGAGCAAATTCCAACGGGTCGTTGTACGTCGCACCGGTAGGGGTCGAGTAATGTACGGCAACGTGCGGCGTCCACGACACGCTGCGAGCCAGCGCTTGCGCCACCATAGCCATTCCCAGCTCGTCGGCTCCGGGTTCGATTGCGACACGCGCGCCGACGTTTCGCTGCGACACCTCCGTTTGCAGAGCATGCACGTCCTTCACGTGAAGACCGACCGGGCCGGCATCGTCTTGCCCGAGGACGAGCGTGTCGATCGCGCCTTTCGCCGCGAGATCGACGACGCGCAAGTCGACGCCTAAATTTCGCGCGCGCGTGTCCAGGTATGCCTGCAGCGATTCACCGGCAAGTTCGCGCAGGTGCTGCGCACGCGCAACCTCGGACGGCAGCGGCGGATCGTGCAGATTCGCGTAGTCTTGCAGATATTGCCACGTCGGATACGCAGCGAAGAAGTTCGCGGCTGGTCCGAGTGCGGGAACGCCGGTCGGCGCAAGCCGCATAATCGTGCCGAACGAGCCGATCCATGCGCGCGGATGCGCGCTGCGCAGCTGTTGGAGTTCGTTCAAACGAAAATACGCGTCGGGGTAGGTGACTCCCGGAACGCGCGAGGCGACAAGACCGCCATACGCAAGCATGTCCGTAGATATGACATACGCGTTTGAACCGCGGGTGGCACGCCCGTTTAGCCACGCAATAATAGCGTCGGGCTTTCCGAACGTCAGATAATTCCCGAGCAGCGCACGCGGCGGCTCGATAACCGTTTGCCCGGCGATGCGGCCCAGCATCTGCGGTAACTGCCGCGTGACGGGACGATCGTCGAGCGGAACAAAGGTGATTAAAGCAAAGAAAAGCGCCGCGACGTTCATACGGTCACGGCGCTTTTCGAGTTGCTAGACTGTGGCGCCTCGTCCGGTAAGCAAGTTTACGAACAACAGAACCACTGCGATCGCAAACAGCAGCCAAATCCAGCCTGCGAGGAAGTGCAGGATCAAACCCGCGACCCAGATTGCGAACAGGATGACGATAACCGTCCACAGGATTCCGGCGAGTCCGGCCATAGATGTTTCCTCCTTCCGCCCCTAGTGGTTGCCGTTTCCGGCTGTTACCCGGGGAGATTCATACCCATGGCTGGATCGAGCGCCGCAGTGAGCCCTCGTTTGACTGTAAAATTCTGCGCGCGTCTGCTGCATCCGCGCGCGTAGCAGCCATGACCACGGCAACTTTAACGTTGCCGCCGGCTGCTTGTAAAAGCGAGCGAGCTTCTTCTTCGTTTACGCGGGTGAGGTGCATCACCAGACGTAGCGCACGGTTGCGCAATTTCTTGTTGGTCGCGACCACGTCCACCATCAGGTTGCCGTGCACTTTTCCCAGCCGAACCATTACTGCGGTGGAAAGCGTGTTCAGCAAAATTTTTTGTGAGGTACCGGCCTTCAGCCGCGTCGATCCGGTAAGCGGTTCCGGACCGGTTTGAAGCACGACACCGCAGTTCGCCGCCAGAACCAGCGGCGTATCGGGACTGTTCGCCACACCCATTGTCCACGCACCCACATTGCTCGCGGTCTCGATGGCGCCGAGGACGTATGGCGCGCCGCCGCTCGCGCTCAATCCGACAACGGCGTCGCCGGCGCGCACGTGCTCGCGCATTTCGCGCGCGCCCGCTTCACGATCGTCCTCTGCGCCTTCAACTGCTTTGGTGAGTGCCGAAAGTCCGCCGGCGATATGTGCGCACACCAGCGCCGGATCTGTGCCGAAGGTCGGCGGCATCTCCGAAGCATCCAAAAATCCCAGCCGTCCGCTTGTGCCTGCGCCAACGTAATGCAGCCGTCCGCCGCCGCGCAGACGTTTTGTTATTTCATCGACCGCCTCGGCAAGCCGATCGTTTACACGCAGCACTGCCTCGAGCGCGGTTCGCTGTTCGTCCGCGAGCACATGAACGAGTTCGCCGGTGGGCAGTTCGTCCAGCCCCGCGGTGCGGGAATTTACCAATTCCGTCTGCGGCAGCTCGTTCATTGCAAAAGTTTCTCCGCTTCCGCAAGCGCGCCGATGTACGGCTCGACTTCGTCCTTGTGGATCGGCATCGACGCAAGCTCGTTGCGCAGCCGCGTTTCAAGCAGGTACGTCAGCAAACTATTGCTGCGCAAAAGGCCGCCTGCGAAAACGATCGGCGCTTCGGTACCGGCGAGCTGGGCGCGCTTTGCCAGCGTTCTCACCGTTTCGGCGAGTTCCAACGCGGCGGTTTGCAGAATTTTGTTCGCGCTGCGATCGCCGCGGCTGCCGGCATTCAGCACCACCGGAGCGAGCGAAGCGATCAGCGTGACGGCATTGGGGTTGCCGTACACGTGCCCGAGGACGTCCATTGCGCTTTGCGCTTCTAAACGTGCGGCGATTTCCTCGGTGAATTCATCGCGCGGCGCGCGTTCATCGTACGCTCGCAAAAGCATGCGAATCGCAGCCGAACCAATCGCGAATCCCGAACCCTCGTCGCCGAGCAGATATCCATACCCGCCGGCGCGATAGCCGACGCCGTCATGTTCGGCATATGCGACCGATCCCGTCCCGGCGATCAGCACGAGGCCGTCGCCGCGGGGCACGACCGCGCGAAGCGCAATGCACGCATCGTCCCGCACGGTAATGTGTGCGCCCGGAAATCTCGAACGCAGCGTCTCCTCGATGCTCTGCGCGATTTGTTCGCGGCCGGCGCCCGCCGCGCCGACGAAGATTGCGTCCGGAATTGCGCCGTCGAGAGCGGCGGTAATCGTCTGGGCGATCGTATCGCTTGCCGCTTCGACGCCGCGCGAACTCGGATTGGCTGCAACGCCCGCATGCGTTCGCACCAGGTCCCCATCTTGCGCGAGGGCCGCTACCGTTGACGTGCCGCCTGCGTCGACGCCCACGACTATGCGCGGCATTCGCCTTGCACCTTTGCGAGCAACGCCGGCAACTCGTAGGGCGCGATTGCGCCGAGCACGGCGGGATGCGCGGCGCCGGTAACGCTCGGCACATTTCCCGCACGCCCGCGCAGCGTTTCGTAACCGAGCACCGCGAACGCCATGGCTTCCTTGGCGTCGGGATGGAGATTCATCGCATCCGAGCGTTCGACGGTGAAGCGCTGCAGCCGTTCTTGCAAACCTTGCAGAATAGCCGCGTTGTGCGCGCCGCCGCCGCTGACAAGCACCCGGGCGCCTTCCGGCGCAACCGCGAGAACTGCATCGGCGATGGTCGCGGCCGTCAACGCAGCGAGTGTAGCAGCACCATCCTCGATCGAAAGGCGAGCGAATAACGTCTCATGCGCGCGTAAAAACTGCGCCCCAAACCGTTCGCGCCCCGTGGTTTTGGGCGGCGGCGCGGCAAAATATGGATCTTGCATGAGGGCTCGTAGGGCGGGTTCGTGAACGCGGCCGCCGCGCGCAACCGCGCCGTTGCGGTCGAACGTCATCGTGCCGCTCGAACGTTCGCGTATAAACGCATCGATAAGCATGTTACCGGGTCCGCTGTCGAACGCGACAACGCCGGACGCATTCGCCGTTCGTGGAATTGCCGTGAGGTTTGCAATGCCGCCAATGTTGACGGCGACGCGATCCTCTTCTTCGCTTGCGAGCAGCAGCGCATCGACGTAAGGAACGAGCGGTGCACCGTGGCCGCCGGCGGCGCAATCCGCGCTCCGAAAATCATAACAGACGCTTGCGCCTACGTGTTCCCGTATGACGAATGCATCGCCGAGCTGCAGCGTTACGTGCGCTTCCCCGTCGTGCCAAATCGTTTGCCCGTGGGAAGCGACGAAGTCGATGGGCATATCGTCCGCAACTTGCGCGGCCGCCTGCGCGAACGCGTACCCGAGATCGTGATGGAGATGTGCGGCTTGCGCGACCGTGCCCTGGTTGGGCGGCAACACGGCACGTAAACGATCGAGGAGCTCATCTTCAAAGGGTTGCGTGAGGAAATTCAATAGATCGATTCGGTACGACGCGCGCGCAGGATGAAGGCGCACCAGAGCGGCGTCGATGCCGTCCAGCGACGTACCGCTCATTAATCCAACGGCTAGCACAAGTCTTCAATAAGCGCTTCGTAGAACGCCGCGCGCAGATCGCGCGTATCGTTGCGCCCAAAATAGACGCTGTTCGTGAGGAGCACGCCGCTGCAATCGCGCTGCGGATCCGCCCATACGCAGGTGCCGACGAATCCGGTGTGACCGAAGCTTTGCGGCGAAAAAAGCCGTCCGCATGAATTTTCGTCGTTCGTTTTGAGCGCCCAGCCCAGGCCGCGGCGCAATACCGGATCGTAAGCCTGCTCGCTCGTTGCTTCGCGCACGAGATCTGTCTTCAGCGTTCCGTTGCGTGCGCGTCCGCAAAGGTGCGACAGATACTGCTCCGCCAGCCACGCTACGTCTTCCGCAGTCCCAAACAGCGCTGCGTGCCCGGCAACGCCGCCCATCAGATAGGCTTTTTCGTCATGCACGTAGCCTTGCACGCGTCCACGCCATCCGTCATGTTCGGTCGCGGGAATCGCGCGCCACTCCGTCGACGGCGGCCGGTAATCGGGCGAGGCCCCCAACGAATCCATGATCGCGTTCAGCGAACGGCCGTAGATTCGCTGCAGCAGCTCGCCGATCGCGATGAAGCCGAGATCGCTATAGATAACCCGTTCGCCCGGACCGGCTACTAAATCACGTTCGAGCGTATAGCGCACAACATTGTGGCCGAGGAGCTGCCGGTAGTCGGCGCCCGAATTCATGCCGGACGTATGCGCGAGCAGCATGCGAAGCGTGATCGCCGCGCGATCCGTTCCCTCCCACTGCGGGAACCATTGCACGAGAGAATCGTCCAAACCAATTCGTCCTTCTTCTACCGCGCGCAGCGCCAATGTCGCGACAAAGAGTTTAGTAATCGAGGCGAGATCGAACCGCGTATCGACGTACGCCGGCTGCGCGAGTTCGTCAGCTCGCGTCAAACCATACGCGCGCTCGAAACGAACGCGCCCTTGGTGCTCGATTCGCGCAACCGCTGCGGTGAACTGTTTGCCCGTGGCTTGCCGAAGGACGCTATCGACGTTTTTCACCGTTATACCGGAACCTCAGTATGAACGGGCAGGTGTCCCGCCGCTTCACCGCTGCCGAAGATCACGTCGGACAACCCCGCAAGACTAGGCGCATCGTCGCCGTACGTGCAAAGCAAATGCCTTACGCCGGTAAGCGCGAGCGCATCGTAAGGCTCGCGGGTCGAGACGACGAGCGCGTCGGGAAACTTTTGCAGCAGATCCTCTACAGCGGCAAATTGTTTGGCGTAGACGTGCGCGCGCCGCATCAGCACGATCGGGCGTTTTTGCGAGTTTGCAAGTGCGTCCAAAGCCGCTGCAACATCGCCGGCTTCGGGATCGAGCGGCAAACGCAGTTGCGGCAGCGGGCGCGGCGAGGGCAGCGCTGCGTGCTCCGAATGCAATCCCTGCACGCCTTCAATTGTCGTTCCCTCGAAACTTAACACGATGCTTTGCGCCGCATCGGCGCGCGCGTCTCCGCGCAGCAGCGTAACGGCGCGGCGGCCTATCTCGCGTCCAACGCCGGCGTAGGGTGCGGCTGCGTCGAGCGGCAGCGGCGGTTGCAAAGACGCGCGCAGCACCTGTACGCGATCGTACGCCTCCTGTAAACGCGCTCGACCCAGCCGTCCGGATTCGACCGCTGCAACGATAGAATCGATGCTTTCTTCAGCGATGTCGATGCTATGGCTGATAAGGACGCAATCCGCACCGGCAATGAGCGCTTCTACGGCGCCCGGCGCCGAACCGACACCTCGCGCGATCGCGTCCATCTGCATGCAGTCCGTGAAGCAGACGCCGCGAAAGCCGATCTCGTTTCGCAGCACATCGGTCAGCAAGCGCCGCGAGATCGTCGCCGGACGATCGTCGTCGAACGCGCGCACGACAATGTGCGCAGTCATCAGTGCTTCCGCTTCGGGCAAGAGCTGAGCGAACGGGACGATGTCGCGGCGGCGCAGCGTGGCTTCGTCGAGATCGATCACCGGCAAATCGAGATGCGAGTCCACCTCCGTAGAACCGTGTCCCGGAAAATGTTTGAACGTTGGAAGCATGCCTTGGCTGCGCAGGCCATTGCTCACGGCGGCCGCAAATTCGCCGACCCGGCGCGGATCGTCGCCGAAGGACCTTGCGCCGATCACAGTGTTCATAGGAAACAGCGCAAGGTCCAGTACAGGAGCGTAATCGACGTTCACGCCGGCACGGCGCAGATCGAAGCCGAGCTGTGCGCCGGCGCGCTTTGCAAGTTCAAGATCGCCGCACGCCGCCACGGCCATCATGGCCGGCAGTTCCTCTACGCCGTCGCGCAGGCGCGCAACGCGGCCTCCTTCCTGATCGATTGCAATGATCGGATTCGAATACAGCGTTCGAATGTGATCGGTGAGCGCGCGCGTCTGCCGCAGCGACGTAATATTGCGTCCAAAAAGAATCAGCCCGGCGACGGGAAGCGCGCGCAGCCGCCGCTCCAGCGCTTCGTCGATCTGCGTTCCGTCGAAACCAACGCAGATCACTCCGGCAGCGAGCGTACGCATATCGATCATGTCAAGAGTACTCCTGTCGTGCGGTCGAAGCGGCGAACGAACCGCTCGTCGAAGACGACGCCTACTTCGTCGCCTACGTTTGGTGAATTCTGCGATGCAGGTACGCGCGCGAGCAATTCGCCGCGCGGCGTGCTCACCTGCACGAAAATATCGGCGCCGGTCGATTCGCGAGACAGAACGCGTCCGCGCAGCTGCGCGGAGGGGTCCATTTGCACGTGTTCGGGCCGGATACCGGTGATGTCCATTTCGCCGTCAAGCAGATTCATCGGCGGCGAACCGAAAAACCTGGCGACCTCGATATTCGCCGGAGCGTCGTATACGCGAGCCGGCTCGCCGATTTGGACGATCCGTCCTTCTATCATAATCGCTAGACGCGATCCCATGGAGAGGGCTTCGGTATGATCGTGGGTGACGTGAATTGCGGCGCCGGAAAACGCGCGGCGGAACTGCACGAACTGCCGGCGCACGTGCACGCGAAGCTGGGGATCGAGATGCGCGAGCGGTTCGTCGAGCAGGAGAACGCGCGGATCGCTGAGCACCGCTCGTGCAAGCGCAGCGCGCTGGCGTTCGCCGCCCGAGAGGCGCGCGGGACGGTGCCGAAGATGCGCCGCAATGTCGAGCGCGCTTGCAACGTCGCGAACGCGTGCGTCGATCTCCGAAGCACGCGCGCGCTTCATGCGCAGCGCGAATGCGAGGTTTTCGTAAACCGTCATGTGCGGAAACAGCGCGTCGTCTTGAAAAACAAACGCCACTCGACGGTGTTGCGGCGCAACGCCGAGCAGATCGCGTCCGTCGAGCGCGAGCGATCCGCTCTCGGCCGCCTCAAGACCCGCGATCAAGCGCAGCAGGCTGGTTTTCCCGGCACCGCTTGGACCGAGAATGACCAGCGTTTCACCGTCCGCAACGGAAAACGAAACGCCGCAAAGGCGGCGTCCCTTATGCAAATCTTGCGCGAGAAGCGCCGGCTTATCGAATGCGGATGATTTCGGCGACGAGCCGTCCTTCGATTGCGCTAAAGTCGACGGTAACGTGCGCGCCGCGGGCGAGATCGGCGAACGAAGCGAATCGCGAGCCATGGAAAATGCTGGTGGTCGGCGTTACCGCAAGCGGTACGACGCCGTGCGAGGTCGAGACCAAAATGCTGCCCATAGCGTAATCGACTCCGACCAGGACGCCGTTAAGCGCGCCATGTGAAGGCCCGGGTGCGGCCTCCGCCGCGCGAGCGTGCCCATGCCCGTGACCGTGCGCCCACGGCGGCGGATCTGCAAACGCGAACCCGCCGCCCGCGGCCGCCAGGACCGCGGCGAGCGTCGCCACCGTGAATGCGCGAAAAACAGCCATCTCGCAAGAATCAACGCGAATGCCCAACTCTGCCGTTCCATTCGACGCAGTCCGTTCGTGAGCATCCCGTTAAGAATCGATGAGACGCTCTCATTCCCCGTCAAAGTAATCGAGCGTCGGAGCGGACCGCACCATCAGCCGTCCCTCGTCGTATGAGTCGAACAGGACTTTTTGGGAGTCCGGGTACCGGCAGATTTCCACGGCCTCATTCGTGCCGACCAGAATGACGGTCGCCGGAGCATCTGAATCGTTGCGCAATTCGTGCGTCCCGCGTTCACCGGTTGGAAAGGCGATAAAGTCGCCGGCGCGGCATTGCACGGTGCCGCGGAGCGTACGTACGCTCGGGTTGCCTTTCAAGACGAAGAAAAACTCCTCTTCCGCCTCATGGGAATGCAGCGGACAGAACGACTTGCCGGGCGGAATTCGCGCGACGCGATATCCCAGTTTTCGCGCACCGACGAGCAGGCCGACCTCGCCGTCCTCGGCCGCGAAGCGAGCATGCTCCTTATACGGCTCGAAAAAGAGCTCGTCCACGTTGATACGGTTGACGTCGGCGCCGCCGCGTTTTTCGAGCAGTTCTCCCAAGACGCGATCGGCGCCGCACAGGATTGGCTGACCATCGCACAGCAGCAGCGTTTCGAGCTGAAGCGCCCAAAGGCGCCGGAGCGTCAGAGTCAGCTTTTGCGGGTTCTCGAGTTTCTCGTCGGAGAGCAAACTAAGTCCACCCGCGGGTGCGCCGATGAGCGCGTCGCCGATCACCGCGGCCCGAGCGTCAGCCAGGTGAATTGCGAACTCCGGCGCTTTGCCGTAAGCGATGCGAATCGCCCGAGCACCGGCAAAGATCTCTTCGCCGTCGGCGGGATCGTCGATCGTGCGCGCACTGAAGCGTTCGCGCAGCTGCGCACACGCCCGCTCGTGGTCGCGGTTGGTCCGCACGATCGTGTGAACGCCGCCGAGCTCGGCTATCCAGTCGAGATCGCTCTCGCTTAGCGGCAGTGGGTCGATCGCGACGCATCCCTCCGAGGGCTGAGAATGACGGGAAGCGCGCTCGAAAAGGTAACTGTTGAAATTCATCCCGCGATCCGGCTGCCACGCCGACCACATCCAGCCGCCGGGGATGCTTAGCCGAGATATCATCCTGCGATTTCCTTATAATAGGCATCTACCGAACTCTGCCGGTCGATGCCGCTGGCTCGCGCCCGGTCGACGATTTGCCGCAGCCGCACGACGTGCGTGTCGTCCGCAGTCTTTCCCGCAAGCACCAGACGCAGCGCGATGAGGGTGAGGTCGGGCGTCTTGGAGCCGAGCATTTGAATCCCTTGGTAGAAGGCCGCCGCGCCCGGCACGTCGGCACGGCGCGCGAGCAGCTGCTGCACGACTTGGGCCTTCGGGGGCGTTCCGTCGAGAAGATAGCGGTCCAAAAAATCGAACTCCATGCCATGAAGTTCGCCGTACGGGCAGGCCTGCTCTGCGCGTTGAGCGTCTTGCCCATGGGCGTCGCGCCGCAGTCGTCGCTGTCCGCGGTATTCGCGCACATGCGTTCGGTGAACGACGGTTTATACGACGCGCATATTGCCAGTACGTCGCCGCGCGTGCTCGACGGCGAAGCGACGACGCTGAAAACCGACGTCCAAGGCGTGACGTTTCTGCTGCAGCAGTGCACCGGCGCCGTATGTTTAGGCACGTATTTTGACGGCGAACGCCTGTATTCGGTAAACATCAACGGCACGGCTTTGCCGCGCTCGCCCGCACCGGAATCATTTTTACGCGCTCTGCGCATTTTGGGCACGCTGCAATTCCTGGCTCCCGATTTTGTCGCGAACGGCGGAACGATTTACGACGGCGGATATGTCACGTTCAACGGCCGGCGATGCCGACGCATTTACGTTTCCGACAAAATCGCAACGCCGATGATCGTGTACGTCGATCCGCAAACGTGGCTGGTTGCGGGCGCGCAAGACATCAACGGCAATGCGAGCTATATTATGCGCGATTACCGCAAAGTCGGGCGCTTCGAATTACCGTTCGAGATCGATCGCAACGGCAGTCCGCTCGAGCGCTACACGACGCGCAGCGTCGTCCAAACGCCCCTCGATCCGCCGCACGGCATCCACGGCACCGCATTGGGTTCACCTGCATCGATGCCGCTCGAAGCGCAAAGCACGACGCCGCTCGGAACCTGCACGATCGGCGGCGTGAGCGCGCAATGCCTCATCGATTCGGGCAACTCCGCCATGTCCATGAGTCTGGAACTCGCCGAGCAGCTTGGACTCGAGCCCGTGGGCATGTTGCACGTTGCCGGTTTGGGCGACTACGCGACCGAAGTGGTACATGCGGGCCCACTGCAAATGGGCAACGTGCGGTTCCCCGCCGCCAACTATATCGTCCTGAGCGATATTCACCGCTATGGCTACGATATCGTCGTGGGCGCGGACGTCTTGGCCAGCATGCCCGTTACGATCGATTACGATCATCATGCACTGCTGTTCGGCGAGGGTACCGATGGTGAAGGCGGCGATGTGGCCGGCACGATCGTTCCGCTGGAGTTTCAAAATTTCGTTCCCGTCGTCAACGTGACGCTTGGCACGCGCGCCACCTCTTTGGCAATCGATACGGGCGATCAATCCAACATCAATCTGGCGTACGAGTACTACCAGCACCATCCGGATCTGTTCAAGGCCACGAAAACCGAGTACGTCAGCGGCGTCGGCGGCAACAGCGAAGAGATCGTCGGAGAGATCGCATCGGTTCGCATCGGCACGCTCACCGCGCAGAATCAGCAAATCGGCGCCACCAAGACGCTCAAAGGAACCGCCGACGGTCATTTAGGCGCAGGGTTTCTTTCGCAGTATCGAATCGTGCTCGACTACGCACACGAACGCATGCGGCTGTATCCGATGAAACCGCTCTAAGTTGGACCGGCCCGGCGCATCGGGGTATGATGCAATCATGCCGAGCGTAGAGTTACAGCGCGCGCTTAGCGTACCGGCCGTCCCGGCGAGATCCGCGCTTTCGTCCATCGTGCATGAGATTGCCGACAGCCGCGGCGACTGGTCGGATTTTGCGTTGATGTTGAGCTTTGGGGTACTGGGATTGCCCGACGTCGGCTATGTCGCGATACCGGTGAGCGTTTCCGATCTCGCCGAAGCAACCGAGCCTCGCCACGAAATCCGGTTCAAGCTGCGGGCGCGCCGAAGTCCCGAAATGTTTCCGGAATTCGACGGCGCGGTCGGCATCGATCCGACGGGCGCATCGAATTCGTCGATATGGCTCGCCGGCGATTACGCCGTTCCGCTCAAAGGCTTGGGCTCGTTCTTCAATCAAACGCTGGCGCACGGCGCCGCGGAAAAATCGCTGACGAATATGCTGACCGAACTCGCTGAAGGCGTCGTCGCACGCGTCGAAAAGCGGGAAATGTCGGCGGCGCGCTATAGGTTGGTGTTCAACACCGGTGATTGACTTAGCGTCCAAAGAATGCGTGCCTTGCAAAGGCGGAATACCCCCGCTCGAGCGCGATGCCGCGCAAGCCTTGCTCGAGCAGCTCGCAAACGGCTGGGAGATCAAGCGCACGAGTCACGACTACCTCGAAAAGACGTACCGCTTCAAGAACTTTCGCCAGGCGCTGGATTTCGTGAACCGGGTCGGCGAACTCGCCGAGCAGATAGGGCATCATCCCGACATTTATCTCGCCTGGGGCCGCGTCGAGTTGCAGGTGTGGACGCACAAAATCAAGGGTCTGGCCGAGAGCGATTTTATTTTTGCGGCAAAATGCGACGCCGCTTTATGATAAAAATCCCGGCTCTGCTGTTCGGGATTGTGTTTCTAACCGGGCAAACCAATTCGAGAATCGTTGCTCTGTCCAGCGTAAATCCGTGCACGGTCGTCGCTGTGCAAATGATGGAAAACGTCGATTCATCGACCGCTCAGCCCGGCGATTTTTTTCGTTTCGAAACGGTCAATGCCGTTACCGCAGGTAACAAAATCGTCATACCGGCCCGGACCATGGGATACGGAATCGTCGCTGTCGCGGCGTCGGCCGGTCGTAACGGGCGAGGCGGCGCACTCGTGCTCGAGCCGCGGTATCTCGATTTGCCCAATCACATGCAACTCGGCGTCGTGCTGGATCACAACACAAGCGATCTGCAGATGGGTGGAGCAAGCGGTACGGCACCGGGTTATCTCGGTGCGCTACCCGTACCGTTCCTCGGCGCTGCCATCGGGATCTTCAATTATTTCCGTCACGGCAAGGACGTTTTGGTAAAGAAAGGCACGATGTTTTCGATCTTTCCGGCCGACGGACCGCAGACCGAACGATGCCAAGAGCATCCGTTGTATTGAGAAGGCCGACATGTCGATTTTGCTCGCCATATGTTGCTTGATTTCCGGTCACGTGTTCACCGTGAACGGAGCGCCGGTTGCAAACGCGCATATCGTGCTTGACGGGCCGCGGCATCTGGAAACGTCCTCGGATGAAGCAGGCGCTTTTACGTCGCAAGTAAGCTCGGGGCGGTATATCTTGACCGCGCAGGCGCGCGGCTTCACCACGGCTACGGTCGATCTCGGAGGCATTTTCCAAGACAGTACCATCGAAGTCGTTCTCGAACGCGTCGACGCGCCGAAATTGCGCACAATCGGTTCCGTTACAGTCAACGGCGGTTTCACGCTGCAGCGCAGCGCGATTCCCGAAATGGACGTTTCGCGGCAGCAGATGGACGCGCTCGGATACGCGAGCACAGTGGAGGCGCTGGCGCAGGTGCCATCGGTTATCATTCAGCGTCCGGACGCCGGCGCGCCGACGGCGCCTGCCGTCGTTTCGTTGCGTGGACCGGATCCGTCGGAAGCGCTGGTGACGCTCGACGGGCATCCACTCAATGACGGCAACACGGGCGACGTGGATCTCTCGCAATTCGCAGTTCCCGCATTCAACAGTTTGAATGTTACCGAGGGTTTGGGACCCAGCGACACGGAGATCAGCAACACGTTCGGCGGCGCGGTGAATTTCGTCACGTTACAGCCGACGCAATCGCCGCATTTCGCGCTGTCGGGTTCGGTAGGATCGTACGGCACGACGCAGACCTGGCTCAATGCCACCGGGACCTCCGGGAAACTGGGCTACGGATTTGCCGCAAACAATTTCCAGCAAGCAGGACAAGTCGATGAAGACGACTTCGTAACGCCGGCGAACAACACGCCAATCAGCTGCGGGCGCGCGGGGCAACCTAACTGTCCCGTCCGCACGCACTTAGGTTCCACGGTCTCCGCGCGCCTGGGCATCGCGAATTTGGACTACAATTTCTCGCAGCGATCCGATATGGGCGTTCGCCTCTTTACGCTGGGAGACGTGCGTGACGAGAGCAGCGCACTGAACGGCATCGCGGCTAACGCTTCGATTCCGTGCGACGAAACGAGCACGGCGCCATGCACCACGGGATTCACCGCAGATCCGAATCCCAACTTCGGCCAGCACATCGGCGCGGGCAGCGGCATTTTCGCGCAAAGTATTCGCGCATACGATGCGTACTCCAGAACCGCCTTGGGTTCCGGAACGCTGCTTGCCGATCTCTTTGCGGCCGACAATAACATCGACTTCTCCGGCGGGTCGACCGGCGTAACGCCCTACGACCTTTCGCATCAGGATAAACGTTACGTGGAAGCGCTTTCTTGGGAGCGCACTTTCGAACGCGGCGACTTCGCGTTCGGCGGCTATTTGCGGCAAGAATCACTCGCAGGCGCCGGCATCGATCAAACGCAGGCGCAAAGCATCAGCTCGTATTTTGCCAGAGGAGCGCAGCAGTTGGGCCGCTTACGGCTGTCCGCCGGCGTTTACGATGCGGATTACTCAACGTTCGGCAGATCTCTGGATTGGCGTCTGGGCGGCAGCTACGATTTGGATTCGACGAGCGTCGTACGCGCATCCGTCGGAACCGGCTTTCGCGCACCGCTGCTGATCGAGCGCTATTACTTCCCGGAGGTCATGCAGAACGGTCGGATTCAGCCGAATCCCGGTCTGCCGCCGGCTGATGCGAACTGCGTTGTCGCCGGACAAGGCAATCCGGGCGAAAAAGCAGAGCATGCGACGGAGTACGAACTGGGCTATTCCAAGCTGTTTTCGTCGGTGTCGTCGCTCGACGCGTCGTTCTACCGCTCGAACTTGCGCGACACGATCGAGAATTTCTATCCCGGTTATTCGTGCAATGCGCCCAACGGCTTTGCGTACGAGATTCCCATCAACATCGGAAACGCCGTGTACGAGGGCGCCGAAATGCGACTGAAGCAGTCGTTTCCGCATCAGAACCTCACGATGATCTTGTCTTACGGCCTAAACGTCGCTTATCCGTACGCGCTTGGACCCAACGTTTCGAATCCCACATCGGGCGGAACGCTGGTTGCGTATCAGCAATTCTTAGGCGTTCCGCAGCAGCAAGCTTCGATATTCTTCAGTTGGGCGCGAGCCGGCTGGCACGCCGCGACGGCGCTCACCTTTGCGGGACGAAATAACACGCTCGATCAGCAGCCGTATATGGTAACGGATGCCGCATTCGGAAAATCGCTGGGCGACTTCGACCTTACGCTAGCGGGTACCAATCTCTTCAATGCCGCGTCGGGGCCGTTCACGCTCTACGGCGCGGGCGTGCCGTATCAGGGCTTGCATGCGTCCAATACGGGCACCTACACGGCCAACGTCCCGACGGATCAGCTCAACATCATGCCGGCGTCCGTGCGCCTCATTTTGACGTTCCGCCGGTAACACTACTAACGAAGGCACCAACCGCAGCGGTAACGATCTCAGCGCGATCGCGGTGCGGAGCATGCCCGCACTGCGCCAAATACAGCGTGTCGACGGGCCCACGCGCGTCGTTTCGAATCGCTTCGAGCTGCGCGATCGTTCCATATTCGTCTTGCGCGCCTTGAACGAGCAGCATCGGCACCTGGATTTCCCGAACGTATTCCCGGATGTTCCACGTACGGAAATCGGGACGCAGCCAGATATCGTTCCAGCCGTAAAACGTGCGATCGACGTCCTGATGGTATCGCGCAAGGCGCGCGCGGAGGTCGGTCGTTTCATATAAAACTTTCGCTTGCGCGATGCTGCTTACCGAAAGGTCCTCGACGAATACGTGCGGCGCTTCGGCAATTACGGCGCGGACCCGCTTTTCGTTCAAGCCGGCGTAAATGAGCGCGATAGATGCGCCGTCGCTGTGTCCGACGAGAATCGCGTCGCGAACGCCAAACGCGTCCAACAGTTCGGGAAGCGCAATACGCCCTTCGTCGTGCATGTACGTGACCGGGCGATCCTCGGTAAGAAGCTCGGAAAAGCCGTTTCCATAACGTGAGTACACCAGCGCGCCGCAGCCGGTTTCGCGCACGAGGGCATGCGGAAAGTTTTTCCACATATCCATGGACCCAAGTCCTTCGTGCAAAAACACGAGGGCTGGAGCGTCCGGATTGCTGCCGTGAATAAACTGGGCTTCAATCCGGCGCGAGGCGGCGGTTACTGCTTCGACGGCTTGAACTCGAGGGACAGCGAATTAATGCAGTAACGCGTTCCGCGCGGAGTCGGCCCGTCGTCGAAGACGTGACCCAAATGCGAATCACAGCGTTTGCACCGCACTTCGATGCGCTGCATGCCGTGACTGGTGTCTTCGAGGAGCCGCACGTTCTGCTGCTGGTCCGGGTGCGTAAAACTGGGCCAGCCGCAGTGTGAATCGAATTTGGAATCGGAAGAAAAAAGCTCTTGCCCGCACGCGCCGCAGTGGAACGTCCCGGGCCCGCGTTCCTCGAGAAGGCTGCCTGTAAACGGACGCTCCGTGCCGGCTTGCCGCAAGATATGATAGCGCTCGGGACCGAGTTCTTCGAGCCACTGCTGCTCGGATTTAGTAACTTCGGGCATGACATCGTGCTTCATGATGTTATCGCTTATCCATCTCGATCGCGGTACCGCCCTCGTTAAAGAGAAAGCGCGTATCGTACGATCGTGTTTCTCCGCTTGTGTCGTCCACGACGCGCGAATGAATTGAAAGGCGGTGCATTTGCTTGCCGCCATGCTTAATTACGCCGCCATAGAAAAACTGTACGAGGGGAATCTTTTCGTCGAGCGGCGCCAGCCGGTGCGCCTCGACCAGCATCCCGAGCAAACGCTGCTGCAGCCGCTGCGGAATGAGCCGCGCCACGTCGTCGGCCTGCATTCGAACCAGTTCCAGTTCTTTCTGCGCTTTGTTCTCAACGTTCACCGCTTCATTGCTGCAGAACCTCACCAACGCATCCCAATCGTCTGCCGCAATGCCGGTGTACTGCACGCCGTAACGCCACACTTCTTTACCTTGCAGCGTGCCCGGAGTGCACCAGATCTGTTTGGCACGGACCAGTATCGGTTTGTCGTCCACGACGACGCGGATGTTGACTTCATCCTTGGTCAACTTCACCGCTGAAACAAAACCCATGCCGCTTGCCGATATATCGAGCGGGCTGAGCGCCGTCCATCCCGTTTCCGTTGCGAACCACGCACGGAAACCACCGCCCCGTCGTGGGTAGCGCCGCCGGTTTTCGGGGCGCCCGGAGAACCACGTCAGCAATTCGGTAAGCATTTTTGTATGTTATCGGACGATTGGCCGCAGTCCTAGGACTTTCTCGACGCGCTTAATCGAGGGTGCGCGACGTATCATGACGGCGGATGTTCAAACTTGCCGTCGCGGCCTTCGTCATCGCGACCCTTGGTCTTTTCTGGCGGGGAGGGTGGCCGCGGCCCGCACGAACACTGTGGACGGTTCTGCTCGCGTTGAGCGCAGGTGCTATTGCCTCGTCCATTGCATACGCGACGGTCGAGGCGGTCCGTCACCCTCCGCTTCTAGATTTCATCGCGTTCTGGATATTCGGCACCGCCGCGGTGCATTTTCACATTGTCTACGATGGCGCAGCTCTCCGCGCAGCGGCTGCGCTACCTGCCCTCGCCCAAACGATCCCCCACTACGCTATAAGCATTTTTACCGAAGAGATCCTAGATCCGGGCATGGTATATCCGCCGCCGTCGGTTTTGCTTTTTTATCCGCTTGGATATTTTCAAAATGTCCATCACGCCGCGCTCGCCTGGTGGCTGTTCAACGACCTTGCGTTGTTTACGCTTATCGTCGTCGTTTGGCGCCAATACTTCACGCAGACAGGCGGCCTGCCTGCCTCGTTGGTCGTCGTAGCAGGGTTCGTGCCGGTTCTTCTGAGCTTGCAAATCGGACAAACGACAATCCTCATGACGTTATTTGCAATGCTGTTCGTCGTCGATCGAAACCAAACGCGAGGCGGCATTTGGCTCGCGCTCGCAGTTGTGTCAAAACCCGTGGCCCTCTTCCTGGCGCTTTATCCGCTGGTCAAGCGGCAATATCGTGCCGTTTGTGCATTAGCCGTTACGCTTGTGGTCTTAACCGCAGCGGCGATTCCGGTTATAGGCATACATTCAATCCTATCCTATTTCATCAGCAATCCGGTTTCGCGCGCCCCGGGATCGCTGTACCGGTATTCGGGGTATCAATCGCTGTTTTCTATTTTGCTGCGGCTTTCCGGCGATCGATCCGAGCATTACCGGTTCTTCGATCACTACGGTTTCGTGGCGGCGTGCATTATATTGGTCGCGGCTTCGATATGGATCTGCATAAAGCTCCCTTCAGATGCGCGGCAGATCTGCATCGCCCTGCTTTCATCGCTTGCGCTCATCGTTTACCCGGCGACGCTGTACTTTTATGGCATTCTGCTGCTCATCCCGATGTGCGCGACATGGCATCATCGTTCGACGATCCCGGGACGAAATATGCCCGTTATGCTCTACTGGATTGCAGTCGCGCTGCTCATGGCCGTCGGCACCAAGTACCAAGACAAAGTGCTGCCCGCGACGTGCTGCTTTCTGGCTTTTGCGCTCAGTTGGGCTGTTCTAGCGTTTGTTGCCACCCAACAGATTCGGGCGTTGCCGCGCGGCCTTCGTATTGCGTCCGAATATACGTAGCAACGCCCACAAGCAGAATCCACATCAAAAGCGATGCGAACATTGCGGCGCTTCCGGTTTCGGCGAGCATAAAGACGGCAATCGTTGCCGCGCTTGCGCAGATCGCACCGTAAGGAATAGCGTTTTTGCGCGACCAGAGATAACAGAGCGGGACCAGCAACAAAGGCGCGTAGTGCCAGCCGGTGGCCGGATAAATCAGTAGCGCCAGTGGAACCAGGATTACGATGCAATAATCGCGGTCGGCTTCGCCGATTCGAACGATACACCAGGCCGTTATTGCCACAAGCGCGATAACCGCGAACAGGTAGATCGGCATGTGCACCGCGGCCGTCACATGTGCTTGCCGGTGCGTAGAGCGGACGAGCCATGCGAGGAGCGACTGATTTGAATCGTCCGTCAGCATCCAATCCGGAAGCCGCCGGCTAGGCGGATCGGTTAGGAAAGAGACGATGCTGCGCCATCCGATCAACGGCAGCACGGCCGCCGTAACACCCGCCACCGTCATCATTGCAGCGGACAGCACGCGCCAGTCCCTTCGAAGAACGGGATAAAGCCAAATTACGATCATGTACGGCTTTACAATGGCGGCAAAACCGAGCCACACGCCTCGCCGTAGCGATGACGCGTCGTTGAGATAGAGCAATAAGAAAACCGACGCTATAAAGAGCGTTTGTCCGATACCCAGCACCGTCACCGTCGTGGGAAAGAGCAGCACGAGGAGCGCAGCCGATACCAGGCCCTGCCACCCGTAGCCATACAGAAAGCGGCGCCACAGCAGAACGATTTCCAGGCACAGCGCCGGCAGCAGCACGGCATACCAAAACGGCATTGCGGTATGCGGCGTTTGAAACAGGCCCAGCGGCGCGAAAAGCGCGATAGTAGGCGGCGGATAGATAAAACCGACGTCGAGAACTTCGCGGGCAAACCCGGTCCCGTAGGGCGGCAATGCAAGCGCAATACGATGCATAGCGTGCGGATCGTATGGCAAATGCGTTACGTCGGCGACGCGCCCGTACAACCAAAAACAGACAAAGTCCCACAGCGGCGGCGTCGCTAAACTTTGTGCGATTGTGTGCCACGCGTGCTGCGCGAATATGGCGAGCAGCCCAGCGGCCACGGCAAGCCATCCAATGAGAAACGCGCGGCGTTTGACGAGCGCGGCTAGCCCGCCATACACGGCAAGCGCGTCGATAAAAAAATGCAAAATTTCGCGCACGTCTCTGGGTGCATTATCGGGGCGGCGCGCGGACCCGCAGATAGAGGCGGAAGGATTAGGCTGGGGCCTTACGGCGCTCTCAAACTGCTCCAAGTAATCCCGCTTACCGTGGATGCATGGAGCAATCTGCCCGAGTGGCGGTTATCGACGATGAGCCGGCCATACGCTCGCTTTTGGAGAACGAACTGGCAGAAGCAGGATTCGAGGTCCGCGCCGCCCGGGACGGCCTGGCGGGTCTGGACCTGGTGCGTGAATGGAAACCCGACCTCATTCTGCTCGACGTTATGATGCCGAAAGTAGACGGCATCTCGATTTTGCCGCGCTACCGCAGCCTCACGCAGGCCCCGATCTTTATCATAAGCGCCAAAGGAGGCACCGGCGATAAAGTTCTGGGTTTGGAACGTGGCGCCGATCAGTACGTCGCAAAGCCGTTCGAAATGCCGGAACTCGTTGCGCGGCTTCGCTCTGCATTGCGCCGCCCGCTGCTCGACAAGCCGGAACTCCTTACTTACGGCGATCTGACGATCGATCTGCGCACGCGAACCGCGCGGCGCGCAGGTCGGGACATTTCGTTAACGACGCGAGAGTTCGATTTGCTCGCCGCCTTCATGCGCCGGCCCAAACGCGTGTTCACGAAAGATCAGTTGATTTCGATGGTTTGGGGCGAGCATGCGACGGTTTCACCCAACGCCGTTGAAACGTACATTTCGTATCTGCGAAACAAGATCGACGTGCCGGGCTCCGAGCCGCTCATCGCAACGATCCGCGGCGCGGGTTACGCCTTGCGTCCAGGTTAGCGATGCGATCGCTGCGTGCTCGGCTCGTTACATGGTATGTCACCGTCGGCGCGATTCTGACGCTCTGCATCGGTTTACTCGCGGCGATCGCGACCGTCGAAGCGGTATCGTTTCAAGCCCGTCAAGCACTCGCAGAGGCGGCGCGCGAAGCACCCGGATTGGTCGAAACCTACCGCACGCAACACGACACTCTCGCGGGCGTCGATGATTTTCTGCGCCGGCGTTTTGCTCCGCGCGGCGTGACGGCCCACGTGATGCCGAACATGCTCGTCGATCGTGGCGGTCCGGCCAAGGAGGTCATGGTATTCGGTGGCCCGCGAAAGGGTCCGATTGGCTTCGGCACTCTTTCACGGCGTGAAGACCGGGCGCGAGCGCCGCTGTTCGTGGCGTTGCTCGGAATGGCAATCAAACCGGTCACCGCGAGTTTTAACGGCGGCGACGTCGTCATGTTCGCGGATCCGCGCAGTTTCAAGGGCCTCTTCGGCATCCTTGGCATATTCATGCTCGTCATCGCCGCCGTCATTTCTGCCCGCGTGTGGCGCATTGCCGTGACCGTTGCGCAGAACACGCTCGAGCCGCTGCTGCGCACGACGAAAGCGCTCAACCGTTTCGGCAGCGGCGACTTCACGCCGGAAGCCGTGAACACGCTCGATCGCAGCGAACTTGGCGAGCTGGCGCACGCGTATAATCGCGCCGTAGCGCAAATAATGCAGGCGTTCGACGAGCGTACCAAAGCCGAGGCGGAGATGCGCCAATTCGTCGCCGACGCCGGCCATCAGCTGCGTACGCCGCTTACCGTTATCATGGGTTATTTGAGCGGCATGGCGTACCGCGCGCAGCCGCTTGCGCAGGCTGAAACGTACGCCACCATGCTCGCGCAAGCGCGCCGCATGAAATCGCTCATCGACGACTTGATTACGCTTGCACGTTTGGAACATCCGCAAGCACAGAGCGTCCAGTCCGTCGATCTCAACGACCTTTGCTTGAATCTTCCGGCGAGTTTCGACCAAGCAGCGCAAAAGCGCATCCGCGTGCTGGCACGCCAAACGGCGGCATACGTGACTGCCGATGAAAGCGATATCGCGGGTGCGCTGTGCGCGCTTGTAGACAATGCGCTGAAGTATGCTTCGGACGGTCCGGTCGAGATTTCGGTCGCTGCAGACGGCGCGCATTGGGTCATCGCTATAGGGGATCGCGGACCCGGCATGACGGCTCAGGATCTGCAAGGCGCGTACGATCGCTTCTATCGCGGCTCGGCGGCAGAAGGGACGGAAGGCACCGGCCTGGGGTTGCCTATCGTGCGCAAAAGCATCGAACGCGCCGGCGGAACGGTGTTTTTATGCAATCGCGAAAACGGCGGGCTCCTCTGCACCGTGACTTTGCCTGCGGCGCGTATTCCGGCTATTGCCGCTGCAGCGCAATAATCGCCGCGCGGTCGCGCGTCATGGCGACCTCCGAGAAGTTCTGCGCCGGCGCACAGGCCGCAAACATCAGCGGTAAGGAGGCCGTCACAAAATGTACCGGCCTCACGTAAATAGCGTAGCATCACAACCGTGAGGAAAACTTAATTTGGAAGGCACGGCATCTAAGCAGCCTCCCAGCGCGTACCGTTATCGTGTGCAGTATGAAGTGCGAGACAGATTTCTCAGCGACGCCTTGCGTGCTGACCATTCACGGCGACGTCGACGTGACGTGCATGCCGGCATTGGCGGAGCTCGAGAAGACATTGGCGCCGCCTTGCGCGGTCGTCGTCGACGTAGCAGACCTGCGATATGCCGATACGAGCTTTCTGCGGTTCTTGCTCAGATTAAAAAAGCATCAGAATAAATCGAAACCCGGTGCGATCCGCCTCGTGCGCGTGAACCGCCGCTTGCGCCGCCTGCTCGAAATAACCGGCCTGGCGCGCGTGTTCACGTACGAAAGCTTAGAACGCTCGCCGGCATGAATCACTCGCGCGCACGGTTCTTACGCTTGTTGCTCGGTATGGCCGCAAGCGTTTACGCCGGACGCGCGAGAGCATCGAGCGCCGACCTGCCCTCGGCGCTTCAATCCGCGATTGGCCGCTATATGCGTTCGATTGTTGCGCTGTCGCACCGAACGGGCGACGAACAAGCATACGATTATGCCAACCGTTTAAACGACGATCTCGCGGCGCTCGCCGCGCCTGTGCCATATGGCTATACCGCGCTGGAATACCGCTCCATGTGCGAGCAGACGGCGCGCGCCGACCTGGGCCTTGTCGATCAGTTGCTCGACGGCACGATAACGCCCATTCGCGCGCAAAGCGGCATGCAAAGCGTCTTTCTTACTTCTTCCGCCGACGCGACGCTTCAGCCGGTTGCGTTCTACGTACCGGCGCGTGCCGCTGTACCGATGCCGATGGTCGTTTTACTGCACGGGCGCCCGCAAACGGAAACGCAGCTCTTGTCGAACGCCCTGCTGCAGCGGCTGGCCGAGAGCACGGGCTCGCTGCTCGTCGCGCCGTATGGACGGGGCTATTACGATTACCGCGGTGTCGCGCTGCGCGACGTCGACGACGCGATCGATGCGGCGCTCAAACACTTCAACATCGATCCGCGCCGGCAGTATCTGGCCGGCTATTCGATGGGCGGATTCTCGGTCTTCGAAGTTGCGCCTAAACGCCGGAACTTTTGGGCCGCCGTGTTATGCGTTTCGGGCGCACTTCTAGGAAGCGACGCGGCAACAGTGACGGGGATGCTCGCACGCACACCGTTTTACTTCGTGACGGGAACCGACGACGAGAGCATACCGTCACAATATACCGTTGCCTCGGCAATGTATTTAAAACGGTTCGACCTTCCCGTCTCGCTTTATACGCAGCCGAAAGGCCAGCATCGCCTCGTGACGCTAACAGCCGCCCTCGAGCGCGCGTGGCAAGACATGCATAGCGGCACGGTACGCAGTTACACCGCCGACGCGCGTGCGCAGCCTGTGCTGCCGCTTACGATACCGTCGGTTTCGCTGAAGCCCTGAGCAGCGCGACGAAGGGGCTGAAGCAAATGGCGACCGCACCGGCGGCGAGGATCGCGTCGCCGTACGCGAGCGAGATTGCTTGCGACGTGACCAAATGCGCGAGCTGCGCGACGGGATGCGTTTGCAGAAACGATGCGATCTCAGGGCGCTGCAGCGTTGCTTGCCCTGCAAGTATCGTCTGGTGAAATTGCTCGCGGCGATCGGTCATCGTCACGAAAACTGCTGCCGATATCGAGCCGCCCAGCTGGAACCCGAGAATGATGAACGCGGCGGCCTTCGCGGCGTCTTTAGGAACGGCGCGCAGCGTGGCGACGAGTAGCGGCGAATAAACGAATGCGATTCCGAAGCCAATAAACATCATCGGCGCCACAAAAGAGGCGAAGTCCGCTTGCGTCACGATCCGGTGCGAAAGCCAAACCGTGCCGATGCCGGCCGTAAATAATCCGCCGCCGATGAGCAGACGCAGATCGACGCGATTGCCGTTCGATATACGCCCGATGAATATGGTGAGCAGCAACACCGGCAGTGCGCGCGCACCGACGAGTAGGCCGGCTTGCGTTGAGGTACAGCCCAGTTGCGTGACGATGAACTGCGGCAAAAGCAGCGCGCCGCCGAACACGAGCGCAGCATTGGCCACGATCGTTAAAACGGCGATCGCCACGGCGCGATGGCGCAGAACGCGCAGATCGACGATCGGCTTCTTGGCTGCGAGTTCCCACCAAACAAACCCGATCGCGCCCAGAACGGCAACGACGCTGGCCGTTATGATACGGCCGTCGGAGAACCAATCGTACTCCTGGCCTTGGTCCAAAACGAATTGCAGACAGCCGACGGTGACGATGAGCAGCGCGAGACCGGCCGCGTCGACCGGTTCGCGGCTCGGCGTTTCAACCTCGCGCAAGAAGATCCACAGCAGAACCAACGAAACGGCGCCGGGCAAAATGTTGATGTCGAAGATCCATTGCCAGGAAAGATTATCGGTGATGATGCCGCCGAGCGTGGGACCGACGGAAGGCCCGATGACGGTTGCAAAGGCAAATACGGACTGACTTGTGCCCAGATGTCTAGACCCGAAGGTGTCGCGCATGATAATCTGCGCGGTCGAAAGCAAACCGCCGCCGAAGGCGCCTTGCACGATGCGAAACAGGATCAGCGCCTGGAGCGATCCCGCCAAACCGCATAACGCAGATGCAGCGGTAAAGCCCGCAATCGAAACAAGGAAATGATTCTTCCGGCCGAAACGGCGCTGCAGCCACGGCGTGATCGGAATGACAACGACGTTTGCGATGACGTACGCCGTAACAACCCACGTCGCCTCATCAACCGACGCGCCGAGATTTCCTTGAATCGTGGGCAACGCAACGTTCACGATCGTCAGATCGATCGTTTGCAGCAGCGCTGCAAGCATAACACCGATGACGACGACGAGCCGCCGCGTCCCGTATTCTTCGAGTGAAACCGGCGCCGGAGAATCCGAACGCGCAGCGCGTGGGGCAGCATAAACCTGAGCGTGCAGCGTTTGCGGCCGCTGAAGGGTTATCAAAGATGCGTCTCTTCCTATGCGATGTGGATGTGTGCTAGGATAATGCAGAGTTTATCCTATTACTAGCGCCTTGCTTATCCTATCACTGCGAGTGCTATGAACGAGACCACGAGTGCCCAACGGCACGAGCTCAGCGATTTTCTGCGGACGCGGCGCGCGCGAATCTCGCCTAGCGACGTCGGGCTGCTGAACGGCTCGCGGCGGCGCACGCCGGGCCTGCGCCGCGAGGAGGTCGCGCTGCTCGCGAACATCGGCGTGACGTGGTACACGCGCCTGGAACAAGGTGCGCCGATCAACGTTTCAACGGACGTGCTTGCAAGCATCGCGCGCGCATTGCAGCTAACCGAATACGAGCGGGAACATCTGTTCATGCTCGCCGGTCAACGCCCGGCCGAGCCGACCGTCGCCGAAACGGAACGCGTGAGTCCGCTGTTGCAGCGCGTGCTCGATTCGCTGGAGCCGTGTCCCGCGACCGTTCGGGGCCGCCGGTACGACGTACTCGCATGGAACCGGACCGCCGCTGCGCTCTTCGGAGATTACGCATCCATGGATCGCCGTCATCGCAACGGGTTATGGCGCTTCTTCATGGATCCGCATTACCGCACGATCTTTCCGAGATGGGATGAAGCCGCACCAAAATTGGTCGCGAACTTCCGCGGCATCGCTGCGAAATATATCGATCAGCCGTGCTTCCAGAAGCTCATCGATGAATTGCTCGAATCCAGTCCGGAATTCCGTCACTTCTGGACTCAGCACGACGTGCGCAACTGTCCCGACGGTTTGAAAGAGCTCTATCATCCGCGTATCGGGCGTATCACGCTCGAATACACATCAATGCTTGTGCCGGAGTTTCCGGACATGCGCCTGGTGGTCTATACCGCAGAAAAAGGCTCGGTGGAGGAACGGAAGCTGCAGCGCCTGCTCGAGCCCGTCAGCGAACCGCTCACGGCATGAATCCAAGAGGTAGTACATGACTATGCGAACGTTCGGCTTTATCTCACTGCTCGTTGCGTCGCTTGTGCCTTTGAGCGCCGGCGCTGCGCAGACGGCGGCCGCAAAGACAACCACCGTCAGGTTCGATGCGGCGACGATGAAAGCGACGGCGACGGTACGCGGATCGTGCTGGACGACTTCCATTGCGTCAAGACGGCGGGATGCATACCGCTGCTCGGTCGTGAACAGCATTCACGATCCGTGCTTTAAGGTGGACAGCAAAAACGTTGCATGCCCGACGAACCTTGCGGCAAACAGCGGATTGAGAATCGGGCTCACAAAGCCGCTTCCCCCGCCGGCCTCCTCGAACGCGCACAACCCGTTCATGATGCAGCTCGCCGGCGGAATTTCATGCAACGTAGGTACGGGCACCGTCGTCGCGGATTTTCCGTTCTACTGCAGCGGCAATCTAGTATGTGCGGCGCCGTCCTCAACTGCCGATCCGCGCGCCGTGTTCGTGACGTGCGGTACGCCGAAAAACGCGATGACGGTTGAGCGAAAAGGACGCTATCTCGTTATGGTGATGTACGAGTAAAAAGACCAGGCCCACACCCGGGCGCGACATCGCCATGGTTCTTTTTGCGTTATGGATTAGCCTTCATGAGCTAGACCAGATGGTCTAGGTATGCATCCTTACCGTCGCCGCTGCGCTACTCGTAGCGCAGCGCGGCGGCCGGTTCGATGCGCATTGCACGCAGAGCGGGCAGCAGGGCGGCTAACGCCGCACAAATCACGATCAGCGCGACAACGCTGCCGAACGTTAACGGGTCCAAGGGTGAAATTCGATACAGTTGCGAGCCCGCCGCCCGCGCAGCAAGCGCTGCGAGCACCAGTCCTATCGCCGAGCCGGTTATTGTAATTTTGAGCGCGCGCAGCACAACGTCTGCTAGGACGATCGCCGAATGCGCGCCCAGTGCGCTTCGGACGCCGATTTCTCCGTAACGCTGATTCACGCTATACGAGACGACGCCGAAAATTCCGAACAACGCAAGAAGCAGCGCAAGGAGTGCAAGCGACGCGAGCAGCGTTGCAATCGATCGCGCCTGCTGCGAGTTCCGTGCGATCAGTTCCCCGAAGGTGTGCGTTTCCGGCGGCGCGAGCCTCGCATCCGTTTGCGCGACGGCGCCTCGAATGGCGGCGCCGAGGGCCGCCGCCGGGAGCGAACTGCTTCTTACGATCGCCTCGACGAAATTCGGGGGTCCTTGGCGTGCCGGGACGTAGAACTCGCCGCGAGGCGCTTCTTGCAAATTCGTTCGCTCGTTAGCCGCGATGCCTACGATCGTGCGCGTTTCAGGACGCGTTCCGTTCCAACCCGGCGTTCGGATGCGCATACCGAGCGCATTGCCATCCTTGCCGTAGAGACGCGCAAACTCTTGATTGACGATGGCGACCGGGCGCGATCCGCCGGTGTCGTCATCGCTGAAAGCCCGTCCGCGCAAAACCGGAATGCCGAGCGCGCGGAAATACTGCGGTGAAACGGTGTTTGCAAAAAGCGACGGCTCTTCTCCCTGCGCAAATTTTCTGCCGGCGATGTCGATTTGAAACTGCATCAGCATATTTGAAAGCGGATAACTGACCGCTAATGCAGCGGCGTCTGCGCCGGGTATGGCGTGAAGATGCTGCAGCAGCCGTTCCTCGAACGCTGCGCGGGCCCCCAAACTCCCGTAGCGATGTTCGGGCAAGCCCATAATGCCGGTTACGACGACGCCGCGCGGCCGCACGCCCAAGTCGCTGTTCACGAGAGCAAAATAGCTGCGTACGATAAGGCCGGACAAAACGACAAGTGCGAGTGCGACGGCGATTTCACTGACAACCAGGCCCCCGCGCAAGCGGCTCCCCGTGGCAGGGCCGCCGCTGCGGCCGGCAGCTTTCAACGTAGCATGTAAATCGCCATACCGCACGGCGGCAACCGGCCACAGCCCGCTGACGAACGTGCATGTCAGTACCGCGCCTAGCGCAAAAAGCAGCGAGCTCGAATCGATGCGCAATCCCTCTACGTGCGGCAAGATCGAAAGCGCGGGACGCAATACGGCGAGAACACCGTACGCTAAGCCCACGCCGAGCGCGCCGCCCAAGAGCGCGAGAACGCCCGTTTCAATCAACAATTGTTCCGCCAAACTTCGCCGCGATGCACCCAGAGCGGATCGGACCGCAAATTCGCGATCTCTTGTGGACGCGGTGGCAAGAAGCATGCTGGCAACGTTTGCGCACGTGATGACCAAAATCGCAACGACCGCCGCAAACAGCGTCCACAGCGCGGCGGAGATGCCGCCGAAGACCGTTTGCGCAAGTGGTTTTACGAAATATTGCACGCCGCTTTCAAACTCCGGATAGCGCTGCTGCAAGCGTTGTGAGATGAGACGCAGCTCGGCGTTGGCCGTATCGATCGACGCATGCGGGGTTAACGCGGCAATCACCCCGAGATAGACGGCTCCGCGTTGCCTGGGCGGTGCGCGATCCGGTTGCACGAGCCAATAATCGGCGGGCACCAGCGTGCCGCGTTGCGCGTCGGGTACGCGCAGTCCAGGCGGTGCAACGCCGACGATTGTGTATGACAGATCGTCGAGCCGCAACGTTTGCCCGATAACGCGCGCATCGGCAGCGAACGCGCTTCGCCAGAGCCCATCCGAAATGATGACGGGCGCCGCGCCTTTGCGTTCGTCGGACTCGGTGAAAAAACGTCCGAGTTGCGGCCGGACGCCCAAGGCGGAGAAATACGGCGGCGTAATATCGTATCCCAGCAGTGCTCGAGGTTTGCCTGCGCTCGTCAACGTCGCTCCGTCGGGGGAGCTCGCGGCTACGAACTCCAGCGTACGGCTCTGCGTACTGAAATCGTTCACTTCCGGAACTGAAAGCGATCCGCCGATGCCGGGCTGATGCGCGTTGCGCACCCGAAAAACGACGAGCCTGTCGATGTTCGGATACGGCAGCGGTTTGAGCAGCACCGTATTGAGTATGCTGAACACTGCGACGTTGGCGCCGATGCCGAGCGCGAACGTCAGCGACACGATCGCCACTAAGGACGGCATTTTGCTCAGGCGCCGTACGGCATACGCGCAATCGCGAAAGAACAGATCGCAGCGCATGTTTAGGCCCGAACAAAACAGATTGAGCGCTGCCGGAAACGGCCGTGCATTGCCTTCTTCGACATCGTTTAAAATCTGCGAGCGGTAGGCATCTCGAAAATAGCGCGGATACGCTCGCAGCGCGAGTTCAACCAGAGCGCGGCGCACGACCATCACCGCACCGCCGGAAGCAATTTAAACGAACGTGCCATGCGCACGAGGCCGTCCAGACGGCGCGCTTCCGCCTGCGCGACGCGGCGTCCATGCGGCGTGAGTTTGTAACACCGGCGGCGCGTATCCGTTTCATCCTCGCCTGCCGGTGCAATCCAACCGTCGATCAGCATTTGATGCACGAGCGGGTAGAGCGTCCCCGGCGTCAAGCGCACGTTGCCGTCGGTCATTGCGTCGACGGCCTTGGAGATTGCATATCCGTGCCGCTCTTGCTCCGCTAATGCGAGCAGCACGTAGAACACGCGAGCGTTGAGCGGCAGGAGCAAATCAGCGTTTTGAGCCACGTGCACGCCTCCATGGCAAACCGATATATCGGCTTAACGATATATCGGAAACGCGATGCTCGTCAAGAGGGCCGGCTACACGCCGCTCATAATCGCCGCGAACTGCCGCGCATCGACATTACCGCCGCTGAGCACGACGCCCACGCTTCGATACCGGTGGCGCTGCGGATCCGCAAGCGCAGCGGCCAGCGGCGCCGCCCCGGCGCCTTCCGCAACGTTGTGCGTATCGGTGAAATAAAACCGCATTGCGGCGGCAATTTGCGCCTCGGAGACGCGCACGACGCGCGGCCTTCGGTCCTTCAAGATCGAAAACGCTTCGGCGTTCGGCGTGCGGCATGCCATCCCGTCGGCAATCGTCTCCGCAGGCGCAGACATCATCGCGCCGCGTTCCAATGACAGCGCGTACGCGGGAGCGTTGTCCGCGACCACTGCGACGACTTCGGTCTGCAGAACCAGTGCATCGCGCGCGGCGAGAGCTCCCGCAATTCCGGAGCCGAGGCCAACCGGTACGTAGACTGCATCGAGTGGTTCCGCGCCGCGAAAGAATTCGAGCGCCCACGTCGCCACACCGCGCACGAGCTCGGGATGAAACGATGGAACGAAGTGCAGCTTACGCTCTCGGGAAATTTCCAGCGCGAACTCGAGCGATTCCTGGAAATCCTCGCCGTGTTCGATCAGCTGCGCGCCGAGGGCGCGCATCGCATTGTTTTTTTCGACGGAGTTGTTCTGCGGCACGACGATGCTCGCAACAATCGCGTGCTGCGCCGCGGCAAACGCTATGGATTGCCCGTGGTTGCCGCGCGTCGCGCAGATCACGTGCTGCGGGGCGTTGCTCTTCTTCTTGAGACCGTCGAAGTACACCAGACCGCCGCGCACTTTGAAGGCGCCGACGGGCGTGTGGTTTTCGTGTTTTACCCAAACGTGCCGCCCCGCGCGCTCTTCAAGCAGCGGCCAGCGGTACTGCGGCGTGGGCGGCATCGAGCGGTAGACGATCTGCGCGGCAGCTTCGATTTCAGCGAGTGCGGGCAACTGGGCGGTCACCGCATCTCCATCTGCGTGCCGGCTTGCATGGCGTGAATGTGTGCGATCACGCCGGTCCAACTGTCGGGCCCAATTCGCAGCGAGCTGCGAAACGGCGATTGCAGTTCAAAAAGCAGCACGAGCATCGCCGTGATAATAATCGTGACGGCCGACGTCATAAAGAGATGAACGGCACGATTCGATAGCCCGAATAGCCAGCAAAAGCATGTGATGCAAAGCGCGCCCAGGAACAGCACGACCCACTCGAACCCTGAAATCTCGACTTCGTTGTCCGTCAGACGTCGAAGGCGTCCGTCGTGCAGTTCGCCGAGCTGCGTCATCGTGAGGGCTTGCGAGTTGGATTGCATGGTATTCGCGGGCGTGAAATTGCCCGCCGCGCCGATTGCGTCCATGATGATCAGATCGCCGGATTTATCGAACGTGCCGGCGCGCATCTCCGGCCACTCGTCGTTCACCATGAGCTTTGCGTATTGCAGCAAATCGTTTCGCACGCGCGAACGGTACGCGGCCGGCAGACCCAGCGCCGCGTGCCACGTATCCGTCGCTGCGGCCGCTTCAAGCGTGACATGCTGGCGGGCATCGGCAAAATGCTGCCACGCCACGACGGTGAGAAAGCCGAGGAGGACGGCGTAGAGCGTCCCGGCGACGGCGATAATGAACCCGCCGACTTCATTATGCTGGACGAAATCGTGCCTGTTAAAGATGCGGTGCACTAGCCACTGCCCGCCGCAAGCAAACAGCAGCGCGAGGAAGAGCGCGACGACGAGCAATTCGATGGCGGGTAATGCCAGCAGCATGGACGGCGCTACCGCTCGAGCAGATTTCGCCGGGCGGCTTCGGCGATCAGCGCGGACCGGCTGGAGACGCCGAAGCGTTTGAGCAGCGCTTTGACGTGATTGCGCACGGTGAACTCGCTGCGCTCCATTTGCTCCGCGATCTCTGCATTGGAGAGGCCTTGGCAAATGTAGTCGAAGACTTTGCGCTGCATCATGGGCAGATTTACTGCTTGCGAGCGTGTTCCGGCGGACTGCAGCTCTTCGCCCAGCCAGCTATTCATGTAGTGGCGCAGCCGCTCGCCGGCGCGGCGAAGATGTTTCGCATCGCCGGTGATTTCATAGAGTCGCAGCGCGCAACGTCCCGCTCGCCAATCGTAACCGATGTCTTCGTAGGTTTTTTCGGTTCGCTTTAAGAGCGCTATCGCGGTTTTCTTGCTCCCCAGCGCGAGGTCGACGATCGCGCGCGAATAGTTCGCTAGTGCGTCCAGTCGTCCGTCGTGCGAAAAATGCTGCAGCGGCCGGCTCAGCGGCGGCAATTCGTCATACTGAGCAATGTAATAGGAAGCTTTGGCGCGATCGATCGGCGCGAAAAGTTGCGCGAGCAGCAAAAGCGCCACGCGTTCCTCGCCTTGCTCGCGTTTCCAATCGATCGTCCGCGCCAGATCTTCCGCCTCGGCGAGTTCTTGCCGGTGCCAAAGCATTTCGTTGTTGCAGCGCGCGAGATACGCGCGGTCCAGATGCGCGATCGCTAGACGCGCACGATCTTTGCATACTTGCTGGCTGGCCTTCAGCCGTCGAAAAGCGTTGAAGTAATCGCCGCGTAGCGCATGGCACCATCCGAGGGCCTTAAGCGCTTCAAAGTGCTGCTGCTCGTAGTCGTCGGGCCACGGCACGGCGTCGATGTGCCGCTCCAGCAGCGGGAGCGAATCCGGCAAGTACAACTCGCGCGCAAGGATCGCAAGATTCCAAACCGCGTACAGGCGCGTCTCTTCATCGTCGCCGGCCTTCGGATCCATGGAGGACAGCAGCGACTCTAAAACCTGCGCCTGCTCGACGTACCGGCGCTCTTGCGCGAGAACGAACCACTCCGCAATCGCTGCTTGCGCGCGTGCGGCAACAGAACGTCCGCGCCGAACGATAGCGAGCTGTTCGCGCGCTTGTTCCAGGCGGTGCTCGAGTGCGTATCGCACGGCTCGTTGGTAGGCGAGCGATGCCAGCACGTCCGGATCGCCGATCTTCGCAGCTGCATCGAGCGCATCTTGAAAATGCACGTCGGCTGCATCGAAGCGGCCTGCGCGCGCATATGCGGCGCCAAGCAACGATTCGCGGTCAACACGCGCAGCAGCGTCCCTTGGCGGAGGTGTCGTCGACTCGAGCAACGCCCGCGCCTGCGCGGCATTTTGCTGTTTTAAATAGATTCGCGCGCGCAGGAGAACCGCTTCGTGTGGTGCGGAGGCGGCATGTTCATCGAAGAGCGCGCCGGCTAAAGTTAACTCGCCGCGCTTGAGGTGCGTTCTCATAGCGCCAAGCCAACCGTCTTTAGAACCCTTGGGCTGCGGCCTCGGCATTGCCTCTCTCTTTGCGATGGAGCGGCCTGCACTGGAGTACCGGCCGCTCCCGAATTGCCATTACTGCGGAGAACTACGGAGTTGGCGTAGGCGTCGGTTTTGGTTCCGAATGACCGGGAATCCCGCCGCCGTTATCCATGGCGTGAGCGCCATGGGCGGGGGGCATCAGCCCAACAGGGCCACTCCGGTCGGTGCAGGCGGCAAAAGCCGCCACCAATGTAACGGCGGCAAAAACGACCGTAACAAAGCGCATAGTGAAGCCTCCTCCCGCAGAAATGCGGGTGACACTAGCCCAATTGAGCTAGTCTGAGGAGGCTTCTTGAAAAGCGCGGGAAGAGGCTACCGACCGACCGGAGCTACATCCCGTGCGGTCTTCCGACCTCGCCGCTTAAGCGGTACAGGCGGCCGCGCCATGTCGCGCTGCCCTCGAACCAATTGCCGGACATGCGCCCGTTGAACGACAGCGACGATGCGCCGGCGCCGATATCGAAATGAATTGCGTCGCCGCTAATTCCGCCGGATACCGGCGTAATACGATTGACGAATGGATCGTCACCCGAGATCGATAAGCCGCGGTACGTGCCCGTGATGATTCCGCCTTTGACGGTGAGCTGCAGCCATCCAACGTATGGAATGTGAGTACCGAAAAGTGGTTCGTAGCCAATCACATAAGACACGTGACGGCCGGCAGCGGGAGCGGTAACCGCCGCCGCCGGTTTCGGCGCCGCAACGACACTCAGAAGCACTAGTGCGGAAAAGACATACGTAAGATGTTTCATTGCTAGTCTCCGCGCTCGATAAATCCCGGATTCGGCACGCCGCCCTCGGGCAGGTTGCGGTTCCTCCGGTTGTTTCTTCGGGTTGTTCCATAGCCGTATGGTGCCCACAAATCCGCCTAAGCACAGCCTTTCGCTACGTGATAGAGAGTAACAAAAAAAGAGCGGCAAGTGCCGCTCTTTCATTTTTGATTATTCGCCGGAAAGCGAGCCCGGTTCGGCAACCACCGTAGCGCCCGCCGGAACCGGCGCACTGCCGGTAATATCGGGAGCCTTGCCGCCGTGTTCTTCAACCCAGTGGCACGCCGCAAAATGGCCCGGCCGGTACTCGTTGAACGCCGGAATTTCGACCTTGCAGCGATCGAACGCAATCGGACAACGCGTATGAAAACGGCAGCCCGAGGGCGGATTCACCGGTGATGGAATATCGCCGGTCAGAACGATGCGTTTGCGCCGCTTTTCGATGTGCGGGTCCGGAATGGGGATCGCCGAGAGCAGCGACTGCGTGTACGGATGCAGCGGGTTCTCGTACAAGTCGTCGCGGTTCGCAAGCTCCATGATTTTGCCGACGTACATGACCGCAACGCGCGTGGAGATGTGCCGAACCACCGACAGGTCATGCGCGATGAACAGGTACGTGAGGCCGAGCTGCTGCTGCAGATCCTCGAGCAGGTTGATGACCTGCGCTTGAATCGAAACGTCGAGCGCGGAAACCGGCTCGTCGCAGACGATGAACTTCGGATTAACCGCCAGTGCGCGCGCGATGCCGACGCGTTGACGCTGACCGCCCGAGAACTCGTGCGGATAGCGATTCGCGTGATACGGCTGCAGACCGACCAGGCGCAGCAGCTCCTGCACGCGCTGGCCGACGGCTTTGCCGCTGGCAAGATGATGAATCTTCAGCGGCTCGCCGACGATTTCACCAACGGTCATGCGCGGATTGAGCGATGCGAACGGATCCTGGAAGATGATTTGCATCTCCTTGCGCAGACGGCGAATCTCTTCGCGCGAACAATTCAGGATGTTCCTGCCGCCGAACCACACCTCGCCTTTGCTGGCCGGCAGCAGACGCAAGATGACGCGGCCGATCGTCGTTTTGCCGGAACCCGATTCACCGACAAGGCCAAGCGTTTCGCCGGGCGCGATCGTAAAATCCACGCCGTCCACGGCTTTGACGTCCCCAACGTGGCGTGACATCAGGCCTGCGTGAATCGGAAAATATTTGTAGAGGTCTTTTACCTCGACCAGATTTTTGGTTGCGGTCTCAGGGGCGGCGATCGTTTGCGATGCGCTCATTGCTGGGGGTTCACCGTAACGGCGGAGCCGTCCGCAGCTGCACCGGTTGCGGGAGCGACCGCGCTCACGGGTGCGGTGGCAACTTCAACGGGACGCTGATCCTTCGCGCGTTCGTCGTATAAAAAGCACCGCGCGATGTGACCCTCGCCGAACTCGTACACCGGAACAGGTTCGTCGCAAATCGGCATGCGGAAGCGGCAGCGCGGCGCGAACGCGCAGCCGGGCGGCAAGCGCAGCAGATTCGGCGGTTGTCCGGGAATCGGTTCGAGGCGATGGCGTTCTTTGATATCTAGGCGCGGCAGCGACGCCAGCAAACCTTGCGTATACGGCATTTTCGGAGCATCGAAGATTTGCTCGGCGGTGCCGTACTCGACCATGTTGCCGCCATACATCACCAGGACATTTTTGCAAACCTCCGCAACGATGCCCAGGTCGTGCGTGATCATGATGATAGCCGCGCCGGTTTCGCGCTGCATCTCGTTCATCAACTCGAGAATCTGCGCTTGAATCGTGACGTCTAGAGCGGTGGTCGGCTCGTCAGCGATAAGCAGCTGAGGATCGCACGAAAGCGCCATCGCGATCATCACGCGCTGACGCATACCGCCGGAAAACTGGTGGGGATAGTCTTTGATGCGTTTGTCCGGTGCCGGTATGCGCACCTTTTGGAACATCTCGATCGTTTTTTCGCGCGCTTCTTTTTTCGTATAGCCCAGATGCAGCTGCACGGCTTCCGAGATCTGCTCGCCGACCGTCAACACGGGATTGAGCGAGGTCATCGGGTCTTGGAAGATCATTGCGATCTTGTTGCCGCGGATCTTGCGCATGTCGGCTTCGCTCTTCTTCAACAGATCTTCGCCGTTGAAGAAAATCTGGCTGGACGGATCGATATAGCCCGGCCGCTGAATCAGGCGCATGATCGAGAGCGCGTTGACCGATTTGCCCGAACCCGATTCGCCGACGATGCCCAGCGTCGAGCCCTTTTCGAGCGAATACGATAGACCGTTTACCGCAGTGACCGGCCCGTCTTCAGTTTTGAAGGTGGTGCGGAGATTCTTGACTTCGAGCAGGGGCATTTGCGCGGAGTTTTAGATGCCGGTCAGTGAGAGAATCACAAAGGTGATTACGAAACCGACGGCAACGATGCCGGTCCACCGCTTGAGAAGCTCTTCGCCACCGGGGCGTCCGTAGGCCGATTCAACCCGTCCGCCGATCGTGCCGGAGAGGCCTTCCTGTTTGGTCGTCTGCACGGCGAGTAGGATGATCAGCAGCAAGGCAAAGAGGATTGAAAGCCCCGCAATGGTGTGCGTCAGCCAGCCGGCGTGCGTGGCAAGCCACGTGTGCGGCACGATCTGAGGCGCAACCGGTACTTGAAGCGGCGGAGCAGTGGCGCTAACCGCCCCTTTAATGGGCGGACCGGCCGGGAGTGCTGCCTTCGATGCGACGCCCGCGGCGGCCGCACTCGCCTTAACGGCCGGAGCCGCTGCGGCAAGTAATTGTGAGATCAACCTTTACTCCAATGCGCAGACAAGTTTTAGGGGGCCTGCGGCCCCCAAAAGTACGCCCGGGATTGTATCACGGACGGACCGGAGCGACAAGGATACTTGCCACCCGCGCGGCCACGTGCTCGCCTGTCAGTCCGAAGAGCGCGCGCTGTTTGGGCTGTGCGTCGTGCTGCACCAGCGCGTTGTTCGGAATGCCCAGGCGCTCGACGGTTAGTCCAAGGCCGTGGTCCGAGACGAACTCTACGACTGCCGAGCCAAAGCCGCCTGCGAGCGAGTGTTCTTCTAAGGTAAGAACGTGTGAATGCTCTGCCGAGAGTTCCATTAGGAGCGCCTCGTCCAGGGGTTTGGCGAAGCGCATGTTGACGACGCTGGGCGGCGTGCCGCACAGCTCGTGCGCGTCTAGGGCGACGTCGACCGTATTTCCGTAGGCCAAGAGCGCGACGCCGGCCCCCCGGCGCAGCACCTCGGCGCGACCGTGGACGATAGGCGCGATCGGGTCGCTGTGCGTCCAACTGGTCGAGCCGCGCGGGTAGCGAATGCCGACCGGGCAGTTTAGCGACAGCGCATGCTCCAGCATAGGCAGCAGTTCGTTTTCGTTCCGCGGCGCCATCAGGACCATATTCGGCAGCGTGCGCATGTATGCGATGTCGTACAAACCCATGTGCGTCGGTCCATCGTCGCCCACAAAGCCGGCGCGATCCATGCAGAACACGACCGGCAAGTTCTGTACGCAGACGTCGTGTACGATTTGATCGTACGCGCGCTGCAAGAACGTCGAGTAAATCGCGCAGACGGGTTTGAGGCCGCTCGTCGCAGCGCCGGCCGCAAAGCACACGGCGTGCGCTTCGGCGATGCCCACGTCGAAATACCGGTGCGGAAACGCTTTGCCGAATTTGGCAAGACCAGTGCCGTCGGGCATTGCGGCGGTGATGCCGATGACGCGTTCGTCGCGCTGCGCGACGGAAATCATTGCCTCGCCGAATGCTTGTGAGAACGTCGGCGGCGCGTTCGGCTTCTTGATAACCTGCCCGTTCGTCTTATCGAACGCGCCCAAGCCATGAAACGTGCGCGCATCTTTCTCGGCCGGCTCGTAGCCTTTGCCCTTGAGCGTACGGACGTGCAGCAGCACCGCGCGCGGCACGCCTTTCGCTGTGTTCAGCGCATCGACCAGCGCATCGTAATTGTGGCCATCGACCGGGCCCATATAGCGAAAGCCCAATTCTTCGAAGATGACCGCGGCTTTTTCCGACGGCGCGATGAAGCGCATCGCGCCCATCTCGGCCGATTCAAACGCTTTCTTCGCAACACCACCGAGCGGAATGTGATCGAGCACGTGTTTGCCGGTTTGCCGCGCAAGATTCGCCAGGGGCTTGCTGCGCAGCACCGACAGGTACGATGCGATCGAGCCGACGTTCGGCGCGATCGACATCTCGTTGTCGTTCAAGATAACGATGAAGTTCGTGCGCAACTGTCCGGCGTTGTTGAGCGCTTCGTACGCAAGCCCGCCGGTCAGCGCGCCGTCTCCCAGCACGGCAACGATGGTCTCCGTGCGTTTTGCCAGGTCGCGCGCCTGAGCCATGCCGAGCGCCGCGGAAACGCTCGTACTTGCGTGGCCGGCACCGAACACGTCGTATTCGGATTCGCTGCGCATCGCAAAGCCGGAAAGGCCGCCGCCCTTGCGGATCGTATGAAAGCGGTCACGCCGCCCCGTGAGCATCTTGTGAACGTAAGCTTGGTGACTGACGTCCCACACGATGCGGTCCACCGGCAGGTCCAGCACGCGGTGCAGCGCCAGTGTCAGTTCAACCACGCCCAGATTGGGGGCCAGATGTCCGCCGTTCTGCGCACAGACGGCGATGAGCATGTCCCGGATTTCTTGGGCGAGGGTGTCGATTTCTGGACGGGTCAGCTTCTTAACGTCGGCTGGTGAGTCGATGCGTTCGATGACCATATTGCGGGGAAGGCTTCGTAAAGGATTAATGAAGTCCCCCACGGTCCTTAATCAGCCGTCCCTACTTGGGAGTCAGCAGCACTGCATGCTTCGCGCCCGTGCTGGTAACCGCACCGGCCGCAATCCGGCCGCAATCGTTAATCGCGGTTGCGTCGGTAAGGGTGAACGCGGTGGACGAAACGCGCGTATTCAAGTCGACCGCCCCGCGGCTCGTACAGATTGCTCGACGTAATCAGCCCGGTGCCGGCAACTTGCCCGCATTTATTGATGCCGTAAGCCTCAAGAGCCGCATTAGCAAGTGAAACACTCGCACCAAGCGCGTCAACGTTCCGTTGCTAAACAACGTTGCAATGGACGCGCAGGGGTTCGAAGATGCGTCATTCATAGCGGATGGCGGCAGCAGGCTGAATGCACGCAGCCCTAAGCGCCGGTAGCGCAGCGGCGAGAATGACCGCTACCAGCGTGATTGCAACCACGCCCGCGAACGTGGCCGGATCCAAGGGGGACACTTCAAAAAGCAGAGCCGCGAGAAACCGCGTGAACAGCGCGGCGAGCGTAATGCCGGCGGCAATTCCCACGGCGCTCTGGACTAAGGCGCTCTGCAAGACGTCGAACAGCACGTGCGCGGGAGATTGACCGATAGCTTGGCGTATTCCGAACTCCTGCGTTCGGCGCTCGACCGCGTATGCAGTGACCGCGTACACTCCGGCAAGCGACAGAATCAGCGCCAGCAGCGCCAAAATGCCGAACAGCAGCATTGCCGCCTGAGAGCGCACGGCATCTCGCGCGAGCAATGTATCGAAGCGCTGTACGTGCGGCGGCGCGACAGCCGGATCGATCCTTGCAAACTCCGACGACGCGATTTTCGCAAGCGGAACGCCGGCATTGGCGGTACGAACCACGTAAAACAATGCGAGCGGGATCTGATCGAACGGAACGTAGAGCTGCGGTTCGGGCATGCGCGAGAACGATGTGCGAGTATTCCCGACCACGCCGACGATCGTTTGCGCAATGGGCTGTTGGTGAGCAACGAAGGGCGTCAGCGCGACTTGCCGGCCGACGACATCGATGGTGCCGAAGTAGCGCAGTGCGAAAGCGGCGTTGACAATTGCCGTCGCTGCGCTCTTCGACGTGTCTTGCGATGCGAAGTCGCGCCCGCGCAGCAGCGGTACCTGCAGCGTCTTAAAAAAATGCGCGCTGATTGCGTTGGTCGTCACCGTGGCATGCGGGTCGGCTTGACCGGGAATGGTAAACGCTCGCGGATAGGTGTTGAAGGCAAACGGCACGATGATCGCCGCCGCAGCATCCTCGATGCCCGGCGTGGAGCGCAGACCGCTCACCACACGATGCGAAAAGACCGTTACGGCGTTCGACGCGTCTGCCGCCGCTTTCGGGTCCGAGTAGTACTTGTCATACGGCAGCGACACGGTGAGGAGCGATAGATTGCGCGCGTTGAAACCGACATCGGTGTGCGTAAGCGCCATGAAGCTGCGAAGCACCAGACCCGCGCTCACAACAACCGCCACGGCAAGCGCCACTTCCAAAACCACCAGAGCCGCATGCAGCCGCGCGCCGCTGCCGCGATCGCCGCTTCGGCCGGCGCTTTTAAACGCAATCGTCATATCGTCGCCACGCGCAAAGACCGGAAGTAAGCCGGTAACGATTGCGGTTGCGGCGACGACTAAAAGAGCATACAGCAGCACCTGCGGGTTCAGCGCGACGTTCTCCCAGCGCGGAAGCACTTGCGCAAAGACCGAGCGCAATCCGCGCAGCATGCCGTAAGCAATGCCCGTTCCGAGAGCGCCGCCGATAACGGCGAGCACGCTCAGTTCAGTCATGAGTTGTGCCGTGATGCGCGCACGCGCGGCTCCAAGGGCGTTACGGACGACCAATTCCCGTTCGCGAGCGCCGATCCGCGCTACGGTAAGATTCGCGATGTTGACGCATGCGATTAGCAGCACCATGGCGACGGCAGCGTACAGCATCCAGAGCAGCGTGCCCGTATTACCGACGATCGCTTGCAGCATCGGCACGATCGTCACGCCGCGCGCGTCGATAAAGTCGTGGGGGTACTTCGCCGCGTCCGCATCGAGAATGCGCCTCACATCGGATCTCGCCGCCTCAACGCCGGCGCCGGGTCGCAATCGGGCCACTCCGTGAAATCCCGTCCATACCCGGCTGCCCGCCAGGATCGAATGATTATCCACGGGCACCCAGTAGTCGCGCGCTTCCGATTCAGACGCTACGGGATCGCGGAAATCCGCCGGCATAACGCCCACTATCGAATAGTCGTGGCCGTCCAGACGCAGGGCGCGGCCCAGCACCCGCGCATCCCCGTGAAAATACGATTGCCATAAGCGATGCGAAATAACGACGTTCGACGTACTCAGATCGCGAATATCGAGCGTGCGCCCAAGCTGCGCGGGCACGCCGAGCATGGGGAAATAGCTTGCGTCCACGGTCCAACCCGGCAAATACGCCGGCCGCCCGTGTCCCTTTAGCGTTGCACCGTTCTCGCGCAAAAGGCCGATTCCGCTCAGCGTATGGTTGCGGGCCTCAATGTCGCGCGCGTTCAGATACGAGATTTGCGCGGCCAGGCTGTTGCCTTGCGAGATCATCACCAGGCGTTCGCTGTCGGCGTACGGCAACGGTTTCAAAACGACGGCATCAAGCACGCTGGCCACCGCAACGTTGGCGCCTATCGCCAGCGCAAAGGCGAGTATGGATACAAGTGCATAGCCGCGCGCCTTTGCCAAGCTTCGAAACGCAAATGCAAGGTCACGCGCAATGTTTTCAAAGCGCATTTCCACCCCAGCCATCATAATGTCCACGCAGGCCCGGAGCAACGCAACACCACGATACTGCGGCTCATCCGCAGCGATTTGCGCGCCGAAGCGCCGCCGGAAATCGGGTGGACAGAAGCGCAGCGCTGCACGGACGAAAGGATGCATCATTACGCGCCGCTCGGCAGCAAACGGCGGTTGCGCGCGAGGCGCACGAGATTCGCAAGCCGTGCCGCTTCGGCTTGGGCTATGCGGCGGCCGCGATTTGTAAGGCGGTAGTAGCGCCGGCGCGGATCCGTTTCGTCGGCACGCTCCACTTCGACGATCCAGCCGTCGTCGAGAAGCTGCTTGAGCATCCGGTACAGTGTGCCCGGCCCGAGGCGCACCGCGCCTTCCGTTTCCTCTTCCACTTCTTTTGTGATGCTGTAACCATGGCGTTCGCCGTCGGCCAGCGCGAGCAGAATGTGGAACGCGCTCATGCTGATCATTTGTATCGCACCTCGCTATATCTCATTTCGATATAGCGCCGTTTCTCAACATTGTCAAGGGGCGGCCCGCATTGACTCATATATTCCAATGGAATATACTCATATGGAATATATGGCAAAACCGGACCCGAAAGCGAAGATTCCGCTCTCGCCTGCAACCCTCTACATCTTGCTGGCGCTATCGGATGGCGACCGTCACGGATATGCAATTATCAAAGAGATCGAGGCGGCTACGGATGGCGACATTCGTCTGTTGCCCGGCACGCTCTATCGCTTAATCAAACAACTCGTCGACGATCGATGGATTATCGAGGTCGACGACGATCAGCGCCGGCGCTATTACCGCCTAACCCCGTGGGGACGGCAAATTGCGCAAGCCGAGGTTGCACGTTTGGCTGGTGTTATGCGAATGGCGCACGCGCGTAAGCTCGACCCGGCAGGAGCGAAAATCTAGCCATGATCGGCGTGCTGCGGGCGCTGCTTCTTCTGGCTCCTTACGAGTTTCGCGAGCGATATGGGCGCGAACTCATCGCGGACTTTCATGCAACGCTCGCGGACGAGTGCAAGAGCGGCCGTTCCGCAGTCCCATACGTCTTTCGCGCGTGCGTCGATCTGCTCGGCACAATCGTTCATGAAAGGACGACAACGATGCTGCGCACACTCGCTTACACATTCCGCAGCCTGGCGCACAGCCCCGGCACGACCGTCGCCATTGTTGTGACCTTGGCGCTCGCAACGGGGGCAAATGTAGCCGCCTTTAGCGTCATCAACGGCGTTCTGATGCATCCGCTTCCGTTTGCGCATGCCGAGCGCATCACCGCAATATGGCGAACCACGTGGATCAACGAACAGCACTGCATGCATTGTCCGCACTCGCCCTATACGACCTTCGAGTTACGCGCGCATAACAAGACATTTGATGCGATGGCGCCATACGGTTCCTTCGACGGCATCGTTGCGGCGGGCAACGTACCGCTGCACACCGGCGGCGTGCGGGTGGGCGCCGAGTTTTTCGACGTTATCGGCGTACGTCCGCAGCTGGGACGCGGCTTTACGCTCGCTGATGAAAAGGCCACCGCTGCGCCGGTCGCGATCCTATCGCACGCGTTTTGGCGCACTGCGTTACGAGCGGATCCGGCGATCGTCGGCCGGACGATCCTGGTCGACGCAAAGCCTGTGCGCGTAGTCGGCGTGCTGCCGGCGAATTTTTTCTTTCCGAACTTCAACCGGATTGCGAACGAGCACCCGGCGATCTATCTCGTGTTGCAGCACACGGCAGATCTCACGCCCGGCAACAATTGGATGGGGCTGATTGGGCGCATGAAGGCCGGCGTCACGCGGGCGCAAGCGCAAGGCGATCTCGATCGCATCACCCTCGAGCTCCACCGTAAATGGCCGAACAACTATGGCAACGGCGCGCGGCTTGACGGCGTCAACGTGGTGCCGCTCGACGACGATCTCTTTGGCTCGGTTCGCCGTCTCCTCTATCCCGTCTGGGCGGCGGTGTTCATCGTATTGCTTGTCGCATGTTTGAACGTTGCAAACCTGCTGTTAGCGCGTTCGATTAGCCGCCAGCGCGCTACCGCGCTGCGCGTGGCCGTCGGAGCAACGGCCCGGCATGTTCTCGGACAGATATTCACGGAAACGATCGTGCTTTCCATCATCTCGGTCGGCTTAGGTCTTATCCTGGCACGCTATGGAATCGACGTTTATAAAGCACTTTCACCGCCGGGGCTGCATCGTGTCGATCAAATTGGAATCGATTGGAACGTCGGGCTTTATGCCTTCGGCATAGCGCTGTTTACGGCCGTACTAACCAGCGTTTTACCGGCTCTGATGAGCATGCGCACGGACACGTTTAGCTTGCTCAGAGACGAGCGCGTGCGCGGCGGTGCAGCAAACGCCGTTCGGTCTGCGCTCGTAGCCGGCCAAATTGCTTGCGCGTTTGCGCTCGTGGTTTCTTGCGGGTTGTTTGTGCGCAGTTTTGCAGCATATACTGCAAGCGATTTAGGATACGACACGCGAAACGGCCTGGACTTGTTCGTTCCCCCGATCAACGCCGTATTCGACCCGACGCCTCAGCGTCAGATCGGATATCTTGAGCGCTTACGCAGTTCGCTCGGCTCAATTCCGGGCATTCGCAGCATTGCCTATGGCACCAGCGTTCCGCTCAGCGGCGGTACGGGCGATGGGGACTTTCAGGTTGCCGGCGGCGCTCGAGACGTGGACGCGCTCATCGACGGCGTTTCGCCCGGATACTTTTCTGCAATCGGCATTCATCCGATCGCCGGCCGCGATTTCACACGAGACGATCGCATCGGCACACAAAACGTCGTAATCGTCAATGAAGAATTCGTCCGGCAGTTCTTGCACGGCGCGCGGGCGCTCGGTCAGCGGATCGTACGTCCCGTAAGCTTTTATCACAAGGTCGTGTTCACCATCGTCGGCGTGGTTCCCGACGTTCGCCTGCACTACGTCGGCGAGTCGCCTTACCCGGAAATCTTTTTCGCTGCGGATCAGATGAACTTTGACATGAGCGGAAACACTATGCCGTTCTACTTACGGACGAGCGTGCCGCCGGCGACCTTGACGCATGCGATCGCCAACGCTTGGAAAAGCGTGGATCCCCGCGAGCCAGTCCCGACGATTTCCTCGCTGCCCGAGGTGATACGCCAAGCCTCGGCACCAATGCGGGCAAATGCGTTCATCCTAGGCGTGCTCGCCATGATTGCGCTGGTCCTTGCAATCTCCGGTAGCGCCGGCGTCGTCGCGTACGCCATCGCTCGCCGCACGAACGAGATCGGCGTTCGAATGGCGCTCGGCGCGCGGCCGGGGCTAATCCTTCGAACCCTTTTGTACAAGGCCGCGATTATGGCCGCGGCCGGAGTCGCGCTCGGCGTCGGATTGGCAGCCTTGACCGCTAAAGGGCTGGAGCCACAGCTCTACAGCGTAAGCGATTTCGATCCGGCAACGTACGCGTTCGTGACGGCGATTCTCGTAACCGCAACCATCGTCGGCGCATTCGTGCCGGCGTACCGCGCAACGATCATCAATCGATCAATGGCCTTGCGGTACGAGTAGCATGTCCTAAATCGTCGGAACACCGTCATTGTGGCCACGATCGATGATGGCCTATCATCGAGGCGAGGGCACAAGCATGATAAAGGTTCTCTTCTTCACGATCCTCGCGGGCGTATCGGCCGGCGCGGCGGTCAGCGCAACGCTGACGCATACGTATCGCATTCGATTCGAAGCCGTTGTCGGAACCCGGGCATTTCACTGCGGCGAGGACTATAAAGGCGTAGGCCGCAGCGCCGCAACCGTTACGCCGGAATACTTCCGCTTCTATATCTCGCAAGTCAAACTCGTCGATGCGTCGGGACGGCGCGTCCCGCTCACGCTCGCGCAAGATGGTGTGTGGCAGCAGCGCGACGTCGCGTTTCTCAGTTTTGAAGATCCGGGAAGTGACTGTGCGAACGGCTCGCCGCAAAAACACGAGGAAATTGCCGGCACGGCGCCTGCGGGCCATTACACCGGCATCGAATTTACGCTCGGGGTCCCTGAAGATCTCGACCACGCCGATGCCACCATCGCGCAATCCCCGCTCAACCTTTCCGACATGTTTTGGAGCTGGCAGGACGGCTACAAGTTTCTGCGGTTCGATGCGCGAGTAACCTCGCAAGGAAAAGGCGCATCGTACATCTTTCATCTCGGCAGCACCGGGTGCACGCTCTCGAGCCGCGTAGCAACGTGCGCAAGTCCCAATCGCGTGACCGTATTTTTGCCGAACTTCGACCCGGAGAAAAGCGTCGTAACGGCGGACCTGGGATTGCTGCTGCACAATGCCGATCTCTCGCAGCTGGCCCGCGCCGGCGGATGCATGTCCGGACCCGATGACGCGTGCCAGCCCGTTATGCGCGATTTGGGCGTGACGTTTCGCGGTCAGCAAGCCGCCAAACAGCAGCTTTTTTACGTGCGATAACGATGCGAATAGTCAGCATTGCGTTCGGCGCTTGGTTAGCGTTGAGTTTTCTGATTGCCGGCGCGCAGCAGGTCTGCGCATACCGTTGGAATTTGCCGCCATGGGCGGCGCCGCCAATCGTTCCGGCCGACAACCCCATGACGAACGAAAAAGTGACGCTCGGGCGATTTCTGTTTTACGACAAGCGCCTTTCGCTGAACCAACAGTTCTCGTGTGCGACCTGCCACCAGCAGAAGTTCGGATTTACCGACGATAAAGTAACGGCCATCGGCAGCACCGGCGAGCGCCATCCTCGACGCGCTTCAACGCTCACGAACGTGGGCTACAACACCGTTTTGACCTGGGCGAATCCGCTGCAGCGGCGGCTCGAAACGCAGATGCTCGTGCCGATGTTCGGCGAACATCCGGTAGAGCTCGGCCTCGCGGGTCATGAAAAAGAGCTCGTCGCGCGGCTACGAGCCGATGCTCGGTATCCACAGCTCTTCAAAGCGGCGTTTCCGGAGAAAAACGAGCCTATATCGCTCGAAACGATTACAAAAGCGATCGCCTCCTTCGAACGCACGATGATCTCCTTATCATCGCCGTACGACCGGTACCGCTACGGCGGCGATCAGCACGCAATCAGTGATTCCGCAAAGCGCGGAGAGGCGCTGTTCTTCAGCGAGAAACTCGAGTGCTTCCACTGCCACGGCGGCGTGAACTTCACCGATAGCGCCGCGGATACGCGCACGCGCATTTTTCACGTCGCGTTTCATAACACCGGCCTGTACAACTTGGGCCCGGATGGGCGCTATCCCGCCAATAACCTGGGCGCCTACGAGATTACACGCCAAGCCAAGGACATGGGCGCATTTAAAGCGCCGACGCTGCGCAACGTAGCCGTGCGCCCGCCGTATATGCATGACGGCAGCGTGAAAGATCTCGATGCGGTGCTCGATCATTACAGCGCGGGAGGACGCACGATTACGGACGGCCCGTACGAAGGTGTCGGAGCGCTAAATCCGCACAAGGACCTGGTTCTCAAGGGCTTTCACTTAAGCGGGCAAGACCGCCGGGACCTTATCGAATTTTTGAACTCACTGACGGACCGGCAATTTCTCACCAATCCCGATTTGTCCGATCCGTTTCAACAGGCCTCGGCGAGCTCGGCCGCCCTTCGACACGCTCAGGATGACAACACCGGAGTGCGACGTAAAGTAGGCTCATGGCGATAAGGACGCGGCGCATCGGCATCATCGGCTACGAACACGTGCAAGGGCTCGACCTCAATGGGCCGCTCGACGTCTTTACCGGCGCGAATATGATAAGCGGACGTTCCACGCCGCCGTACGAACCGGTCGTGCTCGGCGTTAAACGCGGCGCATTCCGCGCCGAATCCGGAGCCGTCTTTCTGCCGCATGAATTGCTCGAAAACTCCGGCGCCCTCGACACCCTCATCATTCCGGGCGGCCGAGGCATGCGCGAGATCGCGCCGATGCGCGCCAAAGTCGTTCAATGGCTGAAGCAAAACGCGCATCGCGTGCGGCGCATCGCATCGGTCTGCACGGGGTTTTACGCGCTTGCGGAAAGCCAACTGCTCGACGGCCGCCGCGCGACAACGCATTGGCGATTTGCGGACGACGCCGTGGCGCGTTGGCCCAACATCAAGCTCGACGCGAACGCGATCTTCGTGAAAGATGGTAAATTGTACACGTCCGCAGGCATCACGGCCGGGATCGACCTTTCGCTGGCGATGGTCGAGGAAGATCTGGGAAACGAAGTTGCACTGGCGGTAGCGCGCGATCTCGTGGTCTATCTCAAGCGCTCCGGCGGACAGCTGCAATACTCAGAACCGCTCCGGCATCAAACGCATGCAACCAGCGATTTTTCGGAGATCGTTGCCTGGATACTCGACAATCTCGACGGCGATCTCTCCGTGGAAACGCTGGCGGACCGCATGAATCTCAGTACGCGGCACTTCAACCGCAAGTTCAAGACGGTGTTTGGCGCGACGCCGGCAGATTTCATCGAAACGCTCCGGCTCGATGAAGCGCGCTGGCTGCTCGCGAACAACGACGTGGCCATCGAAGAGCTCGCAACGTCCGTGGGCTATAGCGGCGGCGACGTTTTTCGCCGCGCATTCGAACGGCGCTTCGGTGTCGTCCCTAGTGAGTATCGCGCGCGGTTTTGCGGCTACCGGGAAACAGCCGCGCCTTTACCTCGTTTGAAGCGCCGCACTGACAACATCATGACATTATAGCGCGCTCGCGGCAATTCGCTCGTCCACGAGTTGTCCATCGAGTAAGCCTATGGCGCGTACGGCGTGCTTTGCAAAACGCGCGTCGTGCGTCACCATAATGATCGTCGAGCCGTATTCATGCAGCTCGGCGAGCAGATCCATCACCGCCTCGCCGTTGCGGGTGTCGAGATTACCCGTCGGTTCGTCCGCAAGCAGAATCGACGGATCGCCGGCAAGCGCGCGCGCGACGGCGACGCGCTGCTGCTCGCCGCCGGAGAGCTGCATCGGGAAATGCTTGGCGCGATGCGACATATGGACGCGCTCGAGCACTTCTTCCACGCGCGAGCGCCGTTCGCGCCGCGTCATACCGCGATACACCAGCGGCAGTTCGACGTTTTCGTAAATTGACAGGTCGCCGATCAAGTTGAAGTTTTGAAAAATGAAACCGATTTCGCGGTTGCGGATCGTGGCGCGTTCGCTCGAGCTCAGCTTCTCCACCGCGCGCCCATTGAGACGGTAGCGGCCCGCCGTCGGCGTATCGAGCAAACCTAAAATGGAGAGCAGCGTTGACTTTCCGCACCCCGACGGGCCTTCGATTGCAACGTATTCGCCCCGCTCGATCTGCAGCGTGATGCCGCGCAGCGCGCGCGTTTCAACTTCTTCCGTGAAGTACGACTTGCCGAGGTCTTCCAATTCAACGAGCATGTGGCCCTCCTAATGCAGGCGCAGTTGGTTTTGATCGAGGTAACTGGACATGTCGGAAACGATGACGGTGTCACCCGGTGCGATTCCGGAGAGTACTTGCACGCGATCGTTCGAGCCTTGCCCCAAACGAACGCGAACGCGTACCGCGCGGGCTCCGCCATCGACCACTTTGAACAGATCGACCGTGCTGCCGTCGGATGCCCCGGCCGGCCGCGCAATCGAGGTAGCGTCGGCAATCTTTGCAATTTCAATGGTGCCGTCCACATTCGCGTCGGGGCGCGCGCCGGATGGCAGCGGGCGCGAGAATGTTACGTCGACCGCAACGGTGCCGTTTTGCGCGGCGGGCGCGATGCGCGCGACGCGGCCGACGATGCTGCCGTCACCGGTTTCGATACGCGTAGACATCCCGGGCGCCACTGCATGCACGTCGCTCTCGGCAACCTGCAATACCGCTTTGAGATCGTGCGTATCGGCAATGCGCGCGATCTCCGTGTTCTGTGCGACGCTCATGCCTGGGTCGACGTCGACGCTCTGCACGATCCCGGAAGTGGCTGCGCGCACCGTGAGGGCGGCAACTTCCGCCTGCGCGGCAGCGAGCTGTGCCGCGGCTTGATCGACCTGTGCTTGCGCCGCCGCAACCTTCGCTTGTGCGTCTGCGGACGCCACACCGACCTGCGCCCGGCTGTTGCGCACGTCGTTCGCGCTCTTACGCGCTTGAATTGCGGCCTGCTGATACGTGAGCGTCGCAACCAAGCCGCGCCGGTTCAGCTCGGCATACGAGCGCGCCTGCAGCGCGTTGGTCTGTAACTGAGCCTGCGCATCGGAAAGATTGCCTTGCTGAGTGATAACGGCGGCTTGCGCTTGTTGCTGGGCGTCTGCCAGATTCGCCTGCGCCACACGCAGTGCGGAACGAGCGTTTGTCGCCGTCGCTTCAAGCGACGGATTCTGCATCTGCGCGATAAGCGTTCCCGGCTCGACGACGCTGCCGGCTTTCACGAAGATCTCGTTAATGACCCCGGCCTGCGTCGCGGATGCGATCCGAACCCGCTCCGGCGCAAATGCGCCTTGGGCGCTTACCGAGCGCAGCAGCGTTCCGCGATGCGCCGTATCCAGAACCAGCGTCGACTTGTCCACAACCGTTCCCGTTTGCCCGTGCGTCAGGGAGCTGAGCGCCCACACCAATACACCTACAAGCACGATGACGCCGACGACTACGTACGCCGCTTTCGGAACGGCACGCTTGCGCTCACGTACGACATCCATCGTCGCGGGAGGCTCGCGGTCGATCGCTCTTGGCCGGATTCTATTCATGCGATCACGGGAAGTAAGCGGCGCGAACGCGCCAAATCGACGAGAGCTTCGAGCCGGGCAGCTTCGGCCTGCGCAATGCGGCGGCCCCACGGCGTCAGTTTGTAGTACCGCCTTCCCATTGCGTCGTCATCGTCGCGTTCGATTTCGCCGATCCACCCGTCGGTGCACATTTGACGCAATTGACGATACAGCGTGCCCGAACCCAAGCGGATCTTGCCGCCCGTCGATTCGGTTACTTCTTTTGTAATGCTGTATCCGTGCCGTTCACCATCCGCTAACGCGAGTAAGATATGGAAGGCGCTTTGCGGCAGAGGCAGCAGCGTGGACGGATCGCGTCGGCGGTTCAGCATTGGACGACCTCACTGATGAACGGGCGTGGGCGTGAACGACGATGTTGACGATGGTCTTGTACGCTGGATGAGCCTGCGTGCCGTGCCGTTCAAGCAGAAAGCCGAAGACCCCCAGGAACGCCAGAAAGAGCACAACCAAACGCGCCACGGCGCACCTCGCAACTTCCGATATGTCCACTTGCGACATATCTAGACTTACTATATCCGTTTTGGACGGGTTGTCAAGGCCTCGACACGCTCGGCCGCCCTCGACACGCTCAGGATGACAAAGTTTGGCCCTTTGTCATGCAAAAGAGTGCTATTCGTAGCGTAGGGCGCTCGCGGGTTGAATGCGCGTGGCGCGCAAAGCCGGTATCAAGGCCGCGAGCACGGTGCACGCTACGATGAGCGCAACCACAAACGTAAACGTCACCGGATCGAGCGGCGAGGTTTCGAACAGTAACGAATTCAGATATCGCGTACACATTGCTGCAAGCAAGGCGCCCAGTACGATTCCGGCCGCAGCGAAACGCAGGGCGTCGAGCAGTACGCCGCCGAGCACCGCGCGATCCCGGGCGCCGATCGCTTTACGAATGCCGAATTCTTGCGTGCGCTGCTGAACTGCATACGCACTTACCGCATAGATTCCGGCCAG
>Ga0209810_1000841_pt1 | contig 56000 bp, 70 predicted proteins | sample Coa_R1_7_FD_187159 | JGI IMG/M metagenome (GOLD analysis project Ga0209810, IMG submission 187159) | Surface soil microbial communities from Centralia Pennsylvania, which are recovering from an underground coalmine fire - Coalmine... | ecosystem: Environmental > Terrestrial > Soil > Unclassified... | reverse complement strand
GCTTCCGTCGCGGCCGCTCCATAACCTCCACCACCACGGGCCTCCTTCTCGAGCTTGGGTCGACAACCGCAAGCTCGCGGGAGGCCCGGACGGATCAGACCCGTCTCACACGTGTGTGGTCGTCACACCTAGGTCGTCGATCTCGGTGGCGACGTAGTTGCCGTTGGACCGCCAGGGAGCAAGGAGGAGGACGAGCGCGTCTCCGACCCGGATCTTCTCGTGCTTCCGCAATAGGCCGCGGAAGAAGGGAGATGCCGACTTCGCCAGGGCGAGGGAATGACACGCCCCAGGAGATTGCCGTCGTACGGGCCCGTCGACGTGACCTGGACGCGGGCCAGTCCGGCGCCCAGGCCCACGACCGTGCCGATGGCGCTCGCGCCGGTTGCCTTGCCCGGGATCGGCGCGACCGGCCATTCCCGGAGCGGGAGGGGCCGACGAGGCTTCTGCCGGAAGTTGAAGTCCTTGCGCAGGTCGCCCAGGATCTTCGCCGTCTCGCGGACGTCGGGGCGCGGGTCAGGCCGTCCGTCCGTGCGCGGGTTGAGGCGCTGCCGGTGCAAAAAGTCGTCCTCGATGAACTTGAGGTACGCATCCGCGCTGAGCGTCTGGTGATCGATGTACCCGCGCCTGGCGTACGGGCTGATGACGAGCCCGGGGACGCGCAAGCCCGTCTCACTTCGCTACGAGCACCGGGTCCGGCGCGACGGCTACAGCCCCCTCTTCCCTCGCAGCTCCCCGAGAGACCGCTTCACCCGGAGGTAGCCGTGCCGGTCAGGTGGCGCCGACGACGAAGACGGCGATCGCGACGTACAGGCAGACGAGAGCGACGATCGTCAACGCGGGAAAGAGCTCGTGGTAGCCGAAGACGCGCGGCAGCGGATCGGGCCGGCGCGAGGCGTAGACGAGGGCTCCGGCGGTATAGGCGAGACCGCCGGCCGCCAGCAGGAAGACGGGCGCGAGGCCCTCATTGTGGGCGAGCTGCGGCACCGCGAGGACCGCGACCCAGCCGAGGGCGATTCCGATCGCCGCCGATACCCATTTCGGCGACCGCACCCAGTACATCTTCGTGACGGCCGCGAGAGCGGCTCCCGCCCAGACGAACGCGAGGACCCAGGTTCGCCACGCGCCTTCGAGGGCGATCAACGCGACCGGCGTGTAGGTGCCGGCGACCAAGAGGAAAAGGCTCGCGTGGTCGGCCCGGCGCCCCCACAGCCGGTGCTCGGGTACCCACGTGATGCGGTGATAGAGCGCGCTCGTCCCGAGCATGACGCTGGCCGAGAGGGCGAAGACCGCCGCTCCGAGCTCGTGCCGGTTCGGGCTGTAGGCGATGAGGAATGCGCCGACCACGCAGGAAAAGGCGAACGCGACCGCGTGGATGACGCCGCTCGGTCCGTCCCCGGGCGCCGCCTCCGGCCGCAGGCGTGAGCGTGCGCCAAGTACGAGGTCGGCCGCGGACTCCGCACACTCCGGCGAGGGAGCGGGGAGCGGCGAGAGCAGGGCCTGTCGCAGCTCGTCGCGGTTGGTGGCGTGGAGCGCGACGTTCTGCTCTGCCATCGCCCGAGCGAGCGAGGGGGCGTGGCCCGCCGGGGCGCCGTAGGCGACGAGCGGACAGCCGGCGGTCAGGGCTTCCAGACAGGTGACTCCGCCCGTGGAGTGGACGAGCACATCCGCCGCCGCGAGCAGTCGTGGCATCTCCTCGGTGAAGCCGAGTACGCGCACTCGGTCCGCGTCGCGGTAGGCGGCTTCGAGCTTGGCCTCGAGGGCGCCGTTGCGGCCGGTGACCACGATCACCGTCGTCGCCGGTAGTTCGGCGGCCTCGGCCACGGCTCCGGCGAGGTCACCGACGCCCCAGCCTCCGCCGGACACCACCACCAGGCGGTCGGATGGCGCCAGGCCGAGGCGCCGCCGCTCCTCGTCGCGCCGGCGGGCGGCTTCTCGGAACGTCCGGGCGGCGAGCGGCGCGACAGCGCAGGCGCTGCCCGGGCCCGCCTCTCGCTCGACGAGGCGGATGAGCGAGGGGTGCATGACGAGGTGGAGGTCGATGCCCGGGTGCGACCAGAACTGCACGCCGGCGAAGTCGGTGATCGTCGCGAGCGCGGGAACGGTAACCCGGCCTTGTCCGCGCAGCGTTCCCAGGACGCTGGTGGCGGCCGGATAGGTGGAGACGACGACGTCGGGTGCGAGCTCTTCGAGCTGTGTCTCGAGGCCCCGGCCGCCGAGGGCGACGAGCGCTGCGCGCCCGAGGGTGCGCAGGGCCCGCACGTGAAGAAAGAGCCAGAAGAGCGCGTGGAAGACGCGCGGGATGTACCGCAGCTGGAAGCGGTAGGCGTCGAGCAGGAGGAGGCGCAGGACCAAGCCGAAGGCATCCAGGGCGTCGACGAGCACGACCTCCACCTCGGGGTCGGCCCGCCGTAACTCTTCCGCCAGCACGCGGGCTGCGGCGAGGTGCCCCTCCCCGACGTCGGCCGTGAGGATGGCGATCGAGCGACGCCGGGGATTCACGGCCCCACCGTACAACCCGGCTCGGTGGGAGTCACCGCAGGGCCCGAAAGGTCAGGCCCGCGTCCGCGACCGCCTTCGCGATCTCGGGCAGCGCGGCTACCGTCGCACGCCAGGATCCCGTGGCTGCATAGTGGTCGGCGTCGTGGAGGAGCAGGATCTCGCCGCCGCGAAGGCCGCGGCTCGCGTTCGCCGCGACCGATGCGGCGCTCGCGCGCCGCTCCCAGTCACGCCCCCACCGAGCCCAGAGCACGGGGCGAAGCCCTGCGCGTCGCGCGGCCAGCAGGACCGCGGGATTGGCCACGCCGTACGGCGGCCGGTACAGCCCCGGCGTGGAGCCGGCAGCGTCCTCGATCGCGGCGCACGCCAACCGCAGATCGGTCGCGGTCGCGCGCGGAGTGCGGAGGGTCAGAAGGCGGTGGCGGTGCCCGTGCACCCCGATCGTGTGCCCGCAGGCGGCGATCTCGCGGGCCACCTCCGGGTAGCGGAGAACCTGCTCACCCGTGAGGAAGAACGCGGCACGAAGGCCGAGTTGCGTGAGTGTGTCGAGGATGGCCGGCGTCCCTTGCGGATGCGGGCCGTCGTCGAACGTGAGCGCGACGCCTCGCGCGTCCTCGAGGTGCGTCTGGAGGCCGAAGAGGTGCGCGACCTCCTTCGACGCGAGCGCGAGGGTCGGCAGCGTCCAAAACCCGGCCGCTGCGAGCGCCGCTCCGAGACGGGTTCGCACGGCCGTACTCTGACTGCGCCGAACGGGTAGAGGGGGCGGATGCACACGGCGCGATGCCCGGCGTTTCGGGGACGCTCCTCGACCGCAGGTTCGGGGTTCCGACGATGACGCGGCTGCTGATCGCGATCGTGGCCTCGGCCGTGTCGGCGGTGATGGCCTACAGCGGCTCCGCCCTCCAGGCGCACGAGGCGCGGCAGATGCCCGACGAGCTGTCGCTCCGTCCCGGCCTCCTGCTCGAGCTGCTGCAGCGACCCCTCTGGCTGCTCGGCACCGCCATGAACATCCTCGCGTTCGTGATCCAAGTCGTCGCCCTGAGCCTCGCCTCGCTCGCGATCGTGCAGCCGACGTTCGCGCTCGGCCTCGTCGTGCTGGTCGTGATCGCTGCCTGGAAGCTCCAGGAGCGTGTGGGCCGGCAGGAGGTGATCGGGATCGGCGCGATCATCGTCGGGCTGGCCGGGTTGGCAGCGGTGGCGCCGCGTCACAACCGCCTGCCGCTCCAACCGCTGACCGCGATCGTGCTGGGCAGCGCGCTCGCCCTGCTCGCGGCCCTGCTTCTGCTGATGCAGCGCCAGAACGTCGTCGGCGGGCTCGTCGCGAGCATCGCCGCCGGTCTCGCCTACGCATGGGTGAGCTTCGGCGGCACGCTCGTCGGCGAGGGGTTCAACCAGCGCCGCTGGCTGGAGACGGGGGCGTGGGCCTGCGCGACCGTCGTCGGCGCGGTCCTCGCGCTCGGTACCGAGATGACCGCGCTGCAGCGCTGGCCGGTGACGCGCTCGAAACCGGTCGTCTTCGTCCTGCAGACGTTGGCGCCGGCGCTGGCGGCCCCGTTCTTCGCCGCAGCCGGCTTCGGGCCGGTTCAAGGGATCCCCTTCGCCGTCTCGCTGCTCGTCGTCTCGGCCGGCGCCGCGGCTGTCGGGGCCTCCAAGTCGGTCGCCAAGGTGGCAGGGTGACGTGGGCCTCGCCGTCGGCGCCATAGCAGCTTCCCTCGCGTCGGCGTTCTACAACGCCGGCCTGTTGCTGCAGGCGGAAGCCTCGCGCCGTGAGCCCGTAAGCGTCGCGTACGCGCAACGGCTGCTCGTCCGGCTAGTCCAGCGCCGCCGCTGGCTCGCGGGAAGCGCGATCGCCGTCCTGGGTTGGCCGCTGCAGGCGTTTGCTCTCACCCGTGCCCCCTTGACGGTGGTGCAGCCGCTGCTCGCGGTCGGCCTGATCATCCCGCTCGGGTTCGGTAAGCGAATGCTCGGCGACCATGTCCGCTGGCCCGATCTCCTCAACATCGGCGCTCTCGTTGCCGGTGCGTCGCTGCTCGTCGTGCTCGCGCCACCGCGTTCGACCGTGACCGGGGCGAGCGTCCCGCTCGTGGTCGCGCTGGCGGTGATGGCGGCGGTTCTGATCTGCGCCCTGCTGCTCGCGGCGGTGGTGCGCGCCCGCCGCGGCCTCACGCTGATGCTCTCGGCCGGCGTCGGCTTCGCACTGTCGAGCATCACGACCAAGCTCCTCGCCGACGCCCTGTCGCGGAGAGACTGGATCGCGCTCGCAGGTTGGTTCGCGTGCACGATGCTGGCGGGCGGCGTGGCTCTGATCGGCGAGATGAACGCGTTGCAGGTTTCGGCCGCCAGCACCGTCTCGGCTCTCGTGCTCGCGCTCGAGACGATCATTCCCGTGGCGCTCTCGCCCTTCCTCTTCGGCGAACGGCTCGGCGGCTCGGCGTCGTCCATCGCACTCCGGAGCGCGGCGCTCGCGCTGACGATCGGGGCGGCGATCGTGCTGACCCGGACACGCCCGGTGGTCGAGGCGCTTACGGAGTCCTGAGCGACGGAGCCCGCTCGGACGCAGCCCCGGCTCAGGGCGGTGGGTGATCGCCGTGACCGAGGAGTGGCCCGGCGCTGGCCCACGCGGCCTAGGTGGTTCCCGACGTTGTCGACGCTCGGCCGCGGCCGTGACGTCAGAGAGCCCTCCTAGGGTCGCGGCTGTCGAAGGCGTCCCAGGGAGGGCTCAATGAAGCTGCATGGTAATGCCGCGCTCAGCCAGCGCCAGCGGCGCCGGCTCGTTGTGCTCGCTATCCCGGCCGCGGCCGGATCGGCTCGCTAGTGCCGGGAGTGTTCTGGGGAGTCGAAACGGTGAGAACTAGTCTGCAGATGACGCGGTCGCATGCTGAGCGCCTGCGGGCCCGAGACGGATTCTTTGGCCCCGACAGTGTCGTACGGCGACTCGGGAATTCGCCGGTAACACCGTTCCTGGGTGGTGGCGCTGCCGTGCTGCTTCAGGTTGCCCACCCCCTCGTCGCCTCTGGGGTGGTCGACCACTCTGGCTATGACCGCAATCTCTGGCGCCGCCTGGTTGGCACGTTGCGAGCGTTGTACCTCATCACGTTCGGTGACCTCGTAGAGGCCCGACAGGCTGGCGCGAGGGTGCAAGCGGTGCACAAACGAGTCCGCGGCCAGACGCTTGAGCAGCTCGGGCGGTTCCCGCCCGGAACCCCATACGCCGCCTCCGATCCCGACCTAATGCTTTGGGTGCATGCAACTCTCGTCTACAGCTCCCTCGCGGCCTATGAGCGCTTCGTTCGGCCACTCACCGAGGCTGAGCGTGAGCGCTACCACGAAGAGATGCGCCTCGTCGCTCGCATCTTCGGCGCCCCGGCGGAGGTTCTGCCCAAGAGTTACAGCGAGTTTGTCGAGTACTGGGATTCGCAGCTGCGTAGCGACACGATCACCGTAACGCAGCCGGCTCGCGCGGTGGCGGAAGTCATCCTCGCCGCACCATTGCCAGTCCCGCTGCGACTGCTCGCACCCGCCCATCGGCTGGCAACAGCACGCCTCCTTCCGCCGCGGCTGCGCACGGAGTACGACCTCCCCTGGACGCCGCTTCACCAGCTCGCCCTACCTCTGGCCGGCGCCAGCGTTCGCTACGGCACCGCGCCGATCCTCAGTGTGGTCGAACGGCTGCCGGTACATAGGCCCAAGTTCGCGGGGTAGCGTACGGAGGCACTGCCGCTCTGGTCTCTGTTCGGGCTCTGGCTCCAGGGACACGCGGGGAGATCGCAGCGCTCGCCGAGATCTTCGACCAGTATCGAGCTCATTACGGCGAGGCTCCCGACGCCGCTCGATCGGCCTGCTGGCTGGAGGAGACCCTCAGCACGAGCGGCCTTCGCGCCTTCGTCGCCGAAGCCGGCGGGAGGCTCGTCGGATTCGCGCTCACCGTGGAGTTTCCGGCTCCTTTGCGCCTCGGGCCTTCTGGCAGATCGGAGACCTCTTCGTCCTGCCGACGCACCGGCGGCGCGGCGTTGCTCGAGCCCTGCTTGCTTCCGCCCGAGAGGCTGGATCGCGTCGGGCGCACTCCGCCTGGCAGGTTCAAACAGAGAAGGACAACGATCCCGCTCTCCCTCTCTACAGCCACAGCGGCTACGTCCCGATCGAGGGCCACCGCTCACTGATGCTGCCGCTCGACCCCGAACCTCGCGAGGGTAGAGCTGCCCCGTGATCCATCTTCCTCCCGGGCAGAACACGGGCCGGCCGCCCGAGCTCGGGTCAGCCCTCTAGTAGCAGGGTGGGGAGGTGCAGTTCGTCGTCGTGGTCGTGGTCGTCGAGGTCGTCCCGCCCGGGCGCGGCTTGACCGCATTCCCTTTGCGAGACACGGCGTACCACCTGGCGCCGAACGCGTTCACCGCCTCGCCGTTAGTCTGCCCGACGCCCGTGTCGAGCTTGTAGGTGTACAGCGGGTGCCTGTTGTAGATGAGCTGGCGTGTGCCGTTCCTGCGTCGGGTCGTTCCGAGCAGCGATTTCTTCACGCCGACGCCCAGCGTCGGCTTTCCGTGCTTGAGTAGAGCGGGCCAGTATTTCGCGCAACTGCGGTAGCACATGCTCTTACCGTGCTTGTCTCGCTTGAAGAGGTAGAGCGTGTGGCCCTTGGAGTCGACGAGCACCCGGCCGAGCCGCGTCGGGCAGAGGGCGATCGTGTGCCCTGTCGCGGCGCAGCTCGCGGCTGCCGACGGCCGCGCGACCGCGCCGGCGGCCAGGAAGCCCGCGATTCCGAGAGCCACGCCGAACACCAACCCGAACCACACGTTTTGTCCGGCCCGGCTCCGTCCGGACCCCCCGTTCGTCCCTCTACCGCTCACCGCGATTCACCTCCAGTGCAGAACGCGATGGTCTGCCTCGCGAAACACATTGCATGAACCTTCCCCAGAGGAGCCTCGCCCTAACGGCCGCGGAGCGGAGAGACGAGAGGGCCGCCTGTGGCGGCCCTCCTACGTCAGTCCAGTCGGGTCTCGGTCAGTCGGGATCGGCGCCCGGAGCCGGGCAGGGGTTGGAACCGAGCGTCCTATGGAAGGTTTCGTAGATGCCCTGGGTCGTGAAGCCGGCCGCCGGGTAGATCTGCTCCTGGAGCCCACCGTACTCGGCGGGGGCGGTTCCTCCGAAGTTGTTGACGGTTCCGGGGATGCTCCCGCCGCCCTCCTGCCAGAGACACGAGCCGTGCAACCTGGTCGTCGTGTAGATCGGATAGAAGGACGCGCCGACCGGCAACTTCACGCACCCCGAGCCGGGGCTCGGGTCCATCGGGTTGTAGACGTGGCGCTGGCAGGGCGGAGACGTGGCGTTCTCGACGCGGGGAAGATCGTTCTCGAACGCGACCCGCGCGTAGTTGTGCAGCTCGCTGTCGGAGCCGGTGAACAGCGGGCTCGTGAACCGGATCGGCGTCGAGACGGTCCTGCCGATGACTCCGGATCCGCTTCCGGGCCAGGTTCCGGTCTGATATTCGGGCCCGTCGAAGTCGGAGTCGATTCCCAGGCAGCCGCCGAACGCGGGGTTCACGGTAGCCCCGGCGGTGTCGAGCACCGGCAGGGAGAAGCAGTTGTAATCGTCGCCGTCCCAGGCCGAGTCGGTGGGGTTGGGGTAGCCGGTGCAGCCGAGGTTGCTGGGGTCGACCGAGTTGCAGTACTCGAAGTGACCGATCTCGTCCGAGAAGGCGACGTTGTAGGAGTGCGCCGCCCACGGCACGCGGGTGTTCGGCCCGGACGTGCTGTACATCGGATGGAAGGCGTACGGCTGGTCGGTGCACGTTTTCGAGTTCGGCTGGTACAGGGGATGCCCGAACCCGTTGGCGACGCTGGCCTTCATCGAGCCAGTCTGGCCGGTCGTCCAGTCGTGAATCACGACCTTGAAGCCGGCCGGCGTGTCGTGCATTCGCACCGTCAGCCGATCACCGCTGTTCATCTCCAGCGTGTCCGGTCCCGTCTCGAAGCTCGCCAGGGTCTGCCGGAGCGGATCTGCCGGAGCTTGCGAGTGCCCGCTCTTGGTGATGATCGCGTAGTTGACGTACTCCTCTCCAACCCGGTTCAGACAATCCGCGTTGTTCGGGACGCCGGTGTTCATGTTCGTCGACAGGCTGTCGATGTTCAGCGCGGCACACCACTGAGTGTTGTCGGGACCGCAGGCGACTCCCGTCCCGACGTTTCCCCAGCCGGGCGGATAGAACTGCATCTCCATGAAAGCAGTGCCCGGAGCCCGGCCGATGTAGTGGGGCGAGCTCGGGTCCAGGCTCGTGTGGATGTTCGCGTTGCTGTCGGCAGGGCATGGGTCGCCAGGATCCGGAGCCGACTGGTTGTCGCACATCGCCATGCCGAACCAGAAGGCCGGGTGGAGCATGAAGTTCCAGGTGCCCCCCTCTCCGTTCGCCGCGGGCGGAGTCGACGGATCCGTCGGCAGGGTCAGGTGATAGACGTTCGAGTTGCCCGAGCCCGGGGTGTTGGAGTAGTACAGGAGCGAGGGCTCGTCATGACCGGAGACATACGTGTATCCGGGGTACCGCACCGGATTGTTGACCTCGGTGCACAGCTGCGGGTGCAGGACGCAGAACGGCGTGCTGTAGGAATCCGCGTGCGCCGGCCCCACCGCGCTGCCCCCGAGGGCGCTCACGACCGCGGCGATACCCAAGACAATCAGTCCGCCGATCCAAAGACGACGAGGGACGGGAAACGGCCGCATAACCTCCCCTTCCTTTGATGGCTCAGGCCCGTTGGGCTCGCCGAGCCTACTACATCGCCCCACGACTTGACGCGCACGCCAGAACGGCGTCAGCCCCGACTTCGCTCGGGGCCATACGGACTACCCGGCCGAGATGCTCTCCCCCGCAGCCGTCGCAAAGCGGAGCGCGGTGATGGTGCGCGTCGAGGACGTCGACGCACACCACGAGCACGCCCGGGGCCCCCGCATCCTGGATCCGCCGACGGACTTTCCCTATGGTGAGTGCCAGTACGACTGGGACCGCGCCGTAAGAATCGAGCGTTCCTGGCAAAGGGGCGCCCAACCGATGAGTTTCCGGCTTCGACGCGGTCTAAGCTCGGAGATCGCGAAGGAGACGAGACGACGGACGACATCCCAACTGACAGGAGGCGGGTCCTGGGCAGGCTGGCCGAGGAGGGCGGTGCCGGCATGGTGCGCATCGAGAGCCGTCTCGACGCCGACATCGCGGCGGTCTGGTCTGCGCTCACTGACCCCGATCGTCTTGCCCACTGGTACGGCGAAGTCGACGGTGAGCTTCGACCCGGTGGCGAGTACCGTGCCCGCCTTCATGCGAGCGGATGGCAAGGCAAGGGTAGGGTCAAAGAGTGCGAGCCGCCACGGCGATTCCTCGTCGTCTCCAGAGACCCTGACGAGCCGCACGAGGACTCTACCGAGGTCACGCTTGTCGAGCAGCGTGGCTTGCCCCTGGATCTGGTCTGGGCATACGGAGCAGGGCTCCAGATCCACGTCGAGGATCTCGCTGCGCACGTCGCCGGACAGGACCGAGTCGACGCCGAGAAGCGGTTCGACGAACTCGAACCCTCCTACAAACGCTTGGCAGCCGGCCTGAGCTAGCTCGGGCGCCGGGAGGCCGGCGTTGAGGATCGATTTCCGTTTGCAGCCGAGGTCTAGTCCGAGTCGTTTGGCCTCCGGTCCTGCGCGGCGATCTGACGGTGCAGAGACCGACCAAACGAGACGGCGAGCACAGTCGACACTGCGGCCCCGCTCAGTGGCCCGCCCGCGCCGTGATCGGATCCCGTGATCAGCCGTCCGAGACCGTCCAAGAAGAGCAAAGTGGCGGACACCGCGGTAAGGCTCGTTGCAACCGTCGCCTCGAACGCCGCGGGCAGGCGTGACCGGAACGGCTTCCAGCGCCGGCCGAGCAACGGCAGAAAGCACAGCAGCACGAGACCCGCCGCCCCTACCGCCAAGCGTCCCGAGACAATCTCACCGAAGTGGTGGCTGACAGCGGCCTGCTCGCAGATCCGCGCCTTCGGCGCGTACTCGTGCAGCTCACGGCAGCGCGCGGCGGTGTACGTGACGCCCGCCGGATCGCCGGCGACGAAGGCCCTCCCCACCCACCGACCTGCAAGCCAGGCAAGCGCGCCGCTCACCCCGATCGCGCACGCCGCCACCGCTGCAAGCCGGGCGAGCACGAGCCCGAGCTCTCGCCGCACCGCCCGCGAAAGCCCGAAACGATGCGGCGCTGCAGACGCGCTCGCCACGCCACTCACGTTAGACGCCGACGCTCGATGTCCTCAGCCATCCGGGAGGATTGGCGCGCCCGGCCCAGCTGGAGCGAGCGCGAGGATCATCGAGAGCAACACATCGTTGGCCAGGTGCCGAATCTCCTCGCCGCGGGCATTCGTTGACCTGGGAAACGCCCAGAGGAGAGTGGGGTATGGCCACACGTCGGCAGCAGACGAGGCAGAGCCGATACGACGCGGGACGACCCGTTCCGGACGAGGCGCAGGCGGAGGATTCTCTCCAGCCCCAGCCCGAACATCACGAGGAGCGGCTGCACGATCCAGGAGTAGGCGACCTCTCGAAGCGCGACTGGTTCGCCGTCGTCAAGCGCGCCGGCAAGGAGATGCTCGACGACAACATGACGATGTTCGCCCAGGCGCTGGCGTACAGCTCCTTCTTTGCCATCCCGTCGGTGCTGCTGCTCGGGATCGGCTTGTTCACGTTGCTGGCCGGCCCGGCGACGATTACGAACGTGATGAACCACCTCGGTGGGGTCATGCCCGGTCAGGCGAAGACTCTTCTTTCCGGCAGCATCCAGCGGCTCGGACATCAGCAGCGCTCGTCGCTGGTGATGGTGATCGTTGGTGCGGTGCTTGCGCTCTGGTCGACGACGGGGGCGATGACGAGCTTCATGACCGCCCTCAACGTCGCCTACGACCGGAAGGACCGGCGCAGCTTCTTGAAGAAGCGGCTGACGGCGCTGCTCATGGTCGCCTGTATAGGCTTCGCGTTCCTTCTCGTCGCTGTGTTCCTGATCTTCGGGCCGCAGATCGAGAAGCATCTCGGCAACGCGCTCGGCATCCAGAGCTTCCTCACGTATGTCTGGTGGGCAGCGCAGTGGCCGATCCTCATCGGCGGCTTGCTGGCCGCGTTCGCCACCTTGCACTACCTCGGCCCGGATGTGGACCACCCTCGCTGGCGCTTCCTGACCCTCGGCTCGGCGATCGCAGTCTTCATCTGGCTGGCGGCCTCAGGCGCATTCGCCTTCTACACGGCAAAGTTCGGCAGCTACAACAAGACCTGGGGCTCGCTCTCGGCCGTGATCATCATGCTCACCTGGCTCTGGCTGAGCGCGCTCGCTCTCTTGTTCGGGGCGGAAGTGAACGCCGAGGCTGAACGGAGCCGCGAACTACGACAGGGCGAGCCGGCCCACCACGACCTTCAAGCCCCGTCCCGGGCCTAGATCCGAACCGAGACCCGAACTGCGGTGGCCGCTGGAAACGGCGGCCACCGACAGTGCTTGCGCGTCGCTTGTGCCCAAGTCGTTTCGCGTTCCTCAGGCGTGGGATCCGCTCGCGAAGCCAACTGGAAGGAGGGGTCTATGGCCACCCAGGAAAGGCCGGAAATGGGGGCGGGAGATGGTGCGACCAAGGAGGTGCAGGAGGTCGCCGGGCAGGCGAAAGAGCAAGCCCAGCAGAAGGCCGAGGAGGTAAAGGCGCGCGCCTCAGACCGCTTGCGCACCCAGCTGGATATGCGCTCGACGGAGGCCGCGGAGCAGATCACGCCCTTCGCGCAAGCGCTCCACAAGGCGGGCGACCATCTGGCGAGTCAAGGAAACTCCACGGGCGGCAAGGCGGCGCACCGCGCCGGCGATCAAGTCGAGCAGCTCGCGAGCTACTTGCGCAACTCCGGTACGGATCGTTTCCTCGGCGACATCGAGGGCTTTGCGCGCGAGCGGCCCTGGGCCGCAGGCGGTATCGGGGTCGTAGCCGGCTTCATGGCTGCCCGGTTCCTGAAGGCCTCGTCAGAGAGCCGCTACAGCGGCAGGCAGCAGTGGGACGACAACGGGGCAGCTCGTGACCTGCCGCTCCGGCGAGATACAGAGGTGGTCGCTCCACTGCCGTCGGCTCACGGAGACGCCTGGTGACGGCGATGAGCGCGAGAGTGACCAACGGTCAGCAGGCCGACCTCCGCGAGCGCGGCACCGGGGAGCTGGTCAAGCAGACTCTCCAATCAGGTCTCGACGCTGGTGCGCCAGGAGGTCGAGCTGGCGAAGGCCGAGGCGGCGGAGAAGGGCAAGAAGGCAGGCCTCGGGGCGGGCATGTTCGGCGGCGCCGGGTGGCGGGACTACTCACCCTGGGGTCGCTGACGGCATGTCTGATCCTCGTCCTCGCGCTGGCGATCCCGGCCTGGGCCTCTGCGCTTCTGATCACCGTTCTGTGGGCGGCAGTCGCGGGGGCTCTCGCCTTGCAGGGTCGAAACAGGCTGCGCGAGATGGGCAAGCCGGTTCCCGAGAAGACGGTCGAGACGGTCAAGGAGGATGTGCAGTGGTTGAAAAATCGGAGGTGATCCGCGGCGACATCGAGCAGACGCGTTCAGAAATGGGCGAGACGCTCGACGCCCTTGGCTACAAGGCCAACGTCCCGGCGCGCACCAAGGGGTGGATCGGACGGAAGAAGCAAACAGTGACCGGCGCCTGCGGCACCGGCCTGTCCAGGGTCTCGGGCGCCGCCGATTCCGTCGTCGCCAGGGTCTCGGGGGCAACGCCTGACTCGAGCCAGGTTCAAGCTGGTGCGGGCCGGATGAAGGTGACCGCTGAGCGCAACCCGCTCGGGCTCGCATTCGCCGGCGCGGCAGTCGGCTTCCTCGCCGGTCTCTTCGCTCCGTCGAGCAGCGTCGAGGACGAGAAGCTCGGCCCTGTGTCCGACGACCTGAAGTCGAAGGCGGTCGAGGCGGGTCAGGAGGCCGTCGAGCACGGGAAACAGGTGGCGCAGGCCGCTGCACAGAGCGCCGTCGAAACGGCCAAACAGGAGGGCCAGCATCACGGCGACGAGCTGTCGTCGTCACTGCAGGAGAAGGCGCGCGGAGTCAGCCCCACCGGCACCTGACGCCCTTTGCGAGGAGGGCGGGCAAGGCCGCCCTCCTCGAGGGCTCACCGACGTTAACCCACCAGCAGGGCTCCGCCTCGATCGGGTCTCAGCCGCCGTCCTGCCGGCGGAGATGGAGACGGGCCGCCTCTTCACCTGCCACGCCGAGCTTCTCGACGACGGCGTAGCCATGTTCGGCCCGCCCGGCAGCAGCGGAACCGGCTGAAGCGGGCCGCCGGGCAGGCGAATCGCGTTGGCGCCTCGTGTGGCACCTCCGCGCGCTCGCTCGGTGAAGCTTGATCCGAGTCCGCGAAGGCGGCCGTGGCAGCTTCGCGCTTGACGCTTCCAAGTTGACAGGGGAAGCGCCGCCCGGCGTCGAAATCGCTTCGCAATGCCGCGCCGTTACCCATCGGACGGGTTTGAGTGGAAGGGCATCATCGTGCCCGGCGAACCACCGACAAGCCGCCGAATCGAAGCGGCGAGACGGGCCAACATGCACCTCTTCTCACTGGCCCAGCAGCAGCACCTGAACGCGCGCGACGAACACCTCGTGGGGTTTCTCTGCGAGTGCGGCTGCATGGACACCGCCACCCTGACCATCGCCGAATTCGAGGCGGCGGGCGGAGCATGGTGCGCCGGCCACAAGCCGGTGAGCTCGCCGGCTCACGTACTCCATTAGCTTCCGGCGACCGTGGTCTACGCGGTCGATGTGTCCTCAGGGGCCCTACGTCGAGGGACGCGTCGCGCCCGGGTCGCGGAGAGCGGGCCGTCGCCGCTTTCGCGCCTCTGACGGTCGCCCCCACCGGGTGTCGTCGCCTTCACGCGCAACATCGACTCGTCGGCGGAGTGGATCAGCGAAGCCGGATCCGCGCTCGGGTCATCGGTGATCGCGATGCCTGCCGCGGCTGAGACGCGGACGTCTCGGCCGGCGATGCGGTAGGGGGTTCCGAGCGAATGACCGATCCGACTCGAGAGGCGTTCGGCCTGGCGCTCGTCTTCCAGACCCTCCAGCAAGACGAGGAACTCGTCGCCGCCGAAGCGTGCCGCCGTGTCGCTGGAGCGGATGCTTCGCTGCAATCGAGCGGCGACCTCGATCAGCAGCTGGTCGCCTGCGTCATGTCCGATTTCGTCGTTGATCGACTTGAAGCCGTCGAGATCGAGAAACACGACGGCCACCAGACCCGGCTTGCGAGACAGTCGGGCGAGTGCATGTTCGAGACGGTCGAGGAACAGCGCGCGATTGGGCAGACCTGTCAGCTGATCATGCAGCACGCGATGGCTGAGAACTTCCGCCTCGCGCCGTAACTCTGCGAGATCCACGAAAACCTTCACCTTCGTTCGCAGGATCTCTGGATCGAACGGCTTCAGCAGATAGTCCGCAGCGCCGAGCTCGTAGCCGCGCCGCACCTGTTCGTCTCCGATCTGGCCGGTCAGGAAGATGACAGGCGTGTGCCGCGTGGCCGGCGTCTGTCTCATCAGGCGGGCAGTCTCGAATCCATCGATCCCCGGCAGCCCGACGTCCAACAGCACCACCGCGTAGCCGCCTCTCTTCAACTCCTCCAATGCGAACTCGCCCGACTCGACGGTCGTGATCTTCGCGAGCGACCCGAGCACCGCCGTGATCAGCTCGAGGCTCGCGGGATCGTCATCCACCGCGAGCACCCTAACCGGGGGCCTCAGCGGGAAAGAGTCCGAATGGCCGACGACCACGCGAAAACAACGGCCGGCTCAGCGCGGCGGTTCCGCGTGGGCTATTTCTTCAGGAAGCTCATCGTGCCGCTCGCCTCTACCACGGCGAACTTGATCTCATCGAGGCTCTCGATCTCGTTGCTGCGGGCTTCTTCCATCACGTCGTCGACCGTCAGGCGCTCCTCTTTGAGGTTGTGCTCGATCAGCTTTCCGTCCTGGACGACGATCAGCGGCTCGCCTTGCAGCACCCGTCGCGCGCGGGCCGACTTGAACCCCAGATAGGACGAGAAGACGGTCAGCACGACGAACGTCGAGATGGCGATCGTCACGCCCGTCATCGACATGTCGGACTGCGTCACGCCGTTCTGGATCAAGTCCCCCAGAACGACGAGCAGCACGAGGTCCTGGGGAGCGAGATCGGATAGCTCGCGGCGGCCCATGATCCGCAGGACGAAGACGATGAAGACGTAAGCGAAGGCTGCGCGGAGAACGATGTCCATGCTCTAGGGCCAGATCAGGACGTGGCGGTGGACGGTCAGCAGAGCCTTGTTGCCGTCGTAGAGCCAGACGGTCTGAGCCGGGTCTCCCACCGTGGTCGGGTTCACCTGGAGGGAGACGAAGAGCGTGTAGTGCTGACCCCGCGCGATCTTGCCGAGCGTCAGGGCGAGCTTTCCGTCCGCCGAGGACTCGCTTGCCGGCTGCGGCGCCGAGCCATTGAACGTGTAACCGGCAGCCCAGCCCGGTGCGAGGACGAGGACCGCCCGCTTGATCTCTCGAAGCGCATCGATCCGAAAGCGAACGGTGTAGATCAATCCGCTCCGCGCCTGTGTCGGAGCGTAGATCTGCAACCGTGCTGCCCCCGATGCGGCGGTCGTGGTCTGGGGCCGCTGACCGAACACATCCAGGAGCGCAGCGATCACGATCGCACCCAGGAGCGCGATTCCGATCCGAGAGGGCCACGGCCCCACCCAGCCTTTGCGATCGCGGTGTCGCGACAGCGTCAGCGTCTGCGGCGCAGAAGACATCGAGGCGACTCATGCGCCGTCTCGGCCTCGATTCCTGCCGCAGCGCGCCGCGTCAGCGAGCGGCTGAACCAAGGCGATGGCTCTACTGTGGCGAGGGTGGGGTTAGCTGGTCGTCGCGGGGATGTGGAGCACGACGATCCGGGTGGTCGCCCAGTTCGCGTTGTATCGAGCGAGTGTCCAGTAGGCGTGGTAGCGATTGTTGGTGTGGGCGTCGACGAGGTCCCAGTTGATGGTGCCGTCGGGGTTGGTGCCGTCGCTCGAGGTGATGATCGCCTCGTGGTCGTAGACGCCGTCGTTGTTCCAGTCGTGGAGCACGACATCGCCCTGCTGTGCGTGGTCGGCCGCGGTCGCTCCCGGGGCGAGCCCGTAGTAGGAGGCGACCTGGACGACGCCGGGTAGGTGCTGGAGCAGGAAGATGCTCTGGTCTTGCGCGTTGACCCAGGAGGCCGCGTAGGACCACCGGTTCCTCTTCTTCACCATGTACCAGGCCGCACCGCCGCTGTAGGTCGGTGAGGGACGCATGCCGATCCCGCCCGCGTAGAGCGCCTGGGAGACGAAGTTCGTGCAGTCGCCGCCGCTGTTGGCGAACGAGGGCCAGGCAGGGTTGAAGCTCTGCCAGTACGTGTCGGCGTAGCCCGCCGCCGCTGCGCCGTCATACGCAAACGCCGCCGAGGCAAACGCAAGCGACAGGAGCGTCAGCACAAGGACGCACAGGGTGAGCCTTGGCAGCCGCCGATGCATCCTGGCGGCATCATCCGCCCCCTCAGGCACGGTTGTCAACAGCCGCCGGGGGATCGACTTTGGGCGGGTAGGCCGTCCGGTGGAGGCCCGACTCACCCGAAAGAGTGTGGGGCGTCACTCGAGTGGGATGCTCTTTCGCGCGGTTGAGATCCAGTCATGCAGGGCTTGCACAGGAACCCGGTCTCAGCGGTCGAGGAAGCGAGAGCGATGATCGAAGAAGGGATCGCCTGCGGTTGGGAGACCGACGGATCGGCCCCTTCATCCTCGAGACAGCGACGCGGCAGGAAGTCGTCTGGAGGCACCCACCGGTCGGCTGGCCCGAAACGGGGTCTCTCTCGAGCGCACGACCCTCGAGGGAGGCCACCGTCGGCCGGGAAGGGTATCGATCGTATGGGCGAAGCGACCCATCCGCTGCGAAGGTCGAGCGCCCAGCGGCTTGGGCCCGCCGTGGCCCCGATGTAAGAAGGAGGGAACGCCAGCGGGTTGCGTCATCGACGGCGAGATCTTCTTGGACAGAGGCCCCCTTCCTGTCAGAGCGTCTCGCTCGACATTCGGCGCAACCCGCGGTTGACGAGCACCCGGATCAGGGCACATTCTCCGAGGGGTCATGCAGATAGAGCTGAGTCACGGCGAGACGGTCGAAATCTCGAACGGGGAAGCGCGAGTGCTCTACGGGGCCTTGCTCGAGCGCGTCCGGCAACGTGGGGCGCCTTCTGCTGCGGTGAAGCTGCGTTCCGCTCTCACGTGGCCTGGCGAGACGACCAAGGTAACCCTTGATCGGTTCGAGACGGAAGCAGTCCAGGCGTTCGTCCCGAGCGAGCGACCGGTCGCGCTGCGGAAGCCAGAGTAGAAGGCGGCACGCTCGTTCCGGCTCAGGCGAGGGCGCTTTCGAGAGCGGCCCGGTCGGCGGGCTCGCCGTGCGTCGGCAGCGCGGTCTCCACGGGCTTGTCGAGCAACGGCCGGAGCCCGGCCGCGACCTGCTCGACCGTGACGCCTTCCGGCAGCCAGCCCGCGCGGATCTCGAGGCCGTCGCCGAGGTCGACCAGCGTGTCGCCGGTGATCACCGCGCGGATCCGCTCGTTCCAGAGCACGACGTCGAGCTCGCCCTCACGCCCCGGAAAGACCTCCATCCCGAACAGCGAGTCGCCCACCGCGTAGCGCGTCGCCGGGACGAGCTGGTCCTCGGGGCGATCGGGCGCCGGCGCCCAGACCGGGAAACCGAGCGAGGCGGCGTCGCGCTCGTGCCACGTCGAGGTGAGCACCGTGACCACCTCGCGCGATCCGAACAGCGCGCGCACGTCGTCCGGCACGGCGATCGGGTCGATCAGGATCAGCCGCTCGCCGTCGTCGATCGCGTACGCCGAGACCGGCCCTTCCCACTCGGGGTGCCTCGCGGTCCAGTGGTGCACGCCGTCCGGAAGCACGCGTCGATCCTACGGGGTCGGCCGCTACGCCGCGGACGCGACGTCCGGGACCAGCCGCGCGGAACCGGCGGCGAGGAAGGCGGTGCCGAAGCAGAGCTCCGTCCAGGAGACGTCGACGAGCTCTTCCCGCATCGCCGCGCGAATCGCGTCCCAGGGGCGTCGCGTCATCCACTCGTCGATCGAGGCGAAGGGGCGCGCGATCGCCGTGCCGAGCCGGGCCAGCCGGCGCGGTGTCCCGTCGGGAACCTTCAGATCCAGCACGACCCACCGCCCGCCCGCGGAGAGCGCCGCTGCGCCGTTCGCGATGACGTCCGCGCACTCGGGCACCTGCGACAGCGCGTAGGTGGAGACGATCGCGTCGACCTCGGCCGGGAACTCGAACCCGGCTGCGTCCGCCTGCACGAGGGTGACGTTGCCCCAGCCGTTCGCCTCGATCCGCTCCTCGGCGCGGGCGAGCATCGCGTCCGTCAGATCGACGCCGACGATCCGGCCTTCGGGGCCGATCGCCTCTTCGAGCAGCCGGAAGTTGAGCCCGGTGCCGCAGGCCATGTCGACCACGGTGTCGCCCCGGCGCAGGCGGAGCTCCCGCACGGCGCGGAGGCGTTGGGCCCGCTGTGGATAGCCCGGCGCCGGGTAGAGGCGGGACGTGAGGTCGTAGTGCCGCGCCTTCTTGCGGTAGACCTCGATCAGGCGCCCCCGCGTGCGGTCGACCTCGCTCACGGCGCCGACCCGGACTCGACGGCGGCCTTGATCAACGTCATCTCCAGGTCGCTCACGCGCTGGATCCTCTGCCGGAGCAGGCGAGCGGGGAGCACGCGCATGAGGCCCTCGAGATCGACCTCGATCCACATCAGGGCATGGGCCCGGCGCTCGTGCACGGGGTCGAGCTCCATCGCCCAGCGCGCGGACGAGGTCCCGAGCGGGCCGGCGAACGACACGTGGCGAGGCGGCTCGACCGCGGTTACCTGCTGGCTCCGGCTGCGGGTCGACCCGAGAATCCCCTTCGCCCGCTGGTCGAGCCGCGAGCCCGGCTCGAGCGGGCCGCCGCCGCGCACCCGGCACTCGACGACCGTCGGCGCCCACTCTCGCCAGCGCCCGACGTCACAGACGTAGTCCCACACCTCCGTGACGGCCTTCGCGATCGTGATGCGGCTCTCGGTCCTGATCGTCATCGCACCCCCTTACGGGCGCACGCCGCGATCGGATCTGCGAGCCGCGACGAGCGCGAGCTTGCGGACGCGCCCCGTCGCGAGCCACTCGGCCCACAGCCGATGCGCCGTGACGAGCTCGTCCAGCGCTCGCCCCCCGATCCGCGACGCGATCGCGTCGCCGTCGGCCTCGTACGCGTCGGCCAGCGCGCCGGCCACCTCGCCGTGCGACTCGGTCCAGTCCTGCTGCCAGAGAACGGCGAGCCCGGCGCCCTCGAGCAGCCCGTGCATCTCGTCGAGCGGCGTGAGCCAGACGGTGTCCGCGGCCGGCATGCTCCCCCGCTCGAACACGGTCAGCGGCGGGCCCTCCTCCAGCGTGAACGCGAAGCGCCCACCCGCGGAGAGGGCGCGGGCGACCGCCTCGAGCAGCGGCTCCTTGTCACGGAAGGCGAGGATCGTCTCCAGCAGGAGCACCACGTCGAACGTGCCTGGCGGAAGGGGCGGCACCTCCGCGACCAGGAAGCGGCAGGGCAGGCCGCCGGCTCGCGCGCGCGCGACGGCGACCGCGCCTTCGTTCGCGTCCACGCCGAGGTAGTCGCAGCCGAACTCGCGGGCGAGGAAGCGGCCGGGGCCGGCGACCCCACAGCACAGGTCGAGTACCGAGCTGCCCGGCCGGATCGCGGCCTGCTCGGCGAGCGTCCGGAGCTCCGAGGCGCGCACGAAGCTCTCCTGCTCGACGTACTCGCCGGGGCCGAACGCGGCCTCCTGGGCCGGCGCGAGCGCGTCGGCGAGCAAGCGGCGCTCGTCCCCGCTCACGGCCTCTCGACAAACCGATCCACGGCGGCCACCGTAGTCCCACGCGGATGCTCGAGCGAGGAGCAGACTTCCGTGTGGGCCGGAGCCCGCGGGCGGATCTCGGCAGCCGGCTCGGGCCGCTCGCGGGGCTGGCGGGCGCGCTGCTGTTGCTCTCCGTGCTGGCGCGGACGGTCGGGATCGGCGGCGCGGGCTGGTTCGTCGGGATCGCAGCCGGTGTGGCCCTGAACGCCTTTCTCGCCCGCGCGCTTTGGTGGGATTCGTCCGAGCGGCTGAGCCCCGCGACCTGGGTCACCCTCGCCCGGGCGACGCTCGCCGTCGGCGTCGCCGCGCTGACCGCGGCCTCGTTCGAGCGCGACGTCGCCGTCGGGACGCTCGTTGGTCTCGCCTCGGTCGCGCTCGGGCTCGACTTCTTGGACGGCTGGCTTGCGCGACGCACGGCCACGGAGTCGGCGCTCGGCGCGAAGCTCGACGGCGAGGTCGACGCGTTCCTGCTGCTCGTGCTCAGCGTCGAGGTCGCGCCGACGGCGGGCGCCTGGGTGCTCGCGATCGGCCTCGCGCGTTACGCATTCCTCGCGGCAGGCTGGGCCCTTCCGTGGCTGCGGGCGCCGCTGCCGCGGCGCGACTGGCGCAAGACGGTGACGGCGGCCCAGGGAATCGCGCTCGTGACCGCTGCCTCCGGAGCGGTGCCGCCGGCCGTGAGCCGCGTCCTGCTCGCCGTCGCGCTGGCGCTGCTGGCGGAGTCGTTCGGCCGCGACACCTGGTGGCTGTGGCGGCGCCGGAGCTCTCTCCCCGCTCGGCTCTCGGCGACTCCCGCCCGCCATCCGGCGGTGACGGCGACGCTCACGGGGCTCGCCGTCGCGGTCGTCTGGGCCGCGCTCGTGGCGCCGACCCGGCCGTGGCAGCTCGCTCCCGGGGCCTTCGCCCGGCTCCCGCTCGAGGGGCTCGTGCTCGTCGCCCTCGCCGTCGTCCTGCCCGCCCGCGCGAGCCGCTTCGCGGCGTGGCTGCTCGGGCCGCTCCTCGGCGCGCTGGTGCTGGTGAAGCTCTTCGACCTCGGCTTCTTCGTCTTCTTCAACCGGCGCTTCAATCCGGTCGAGGACTGGTCGTATCTCTCGGTCGGTCTCGCGACGGTGCGCGACACCTTCGGTAACCGGGACGCCGACCTCGCCGTCGCCGTCGCCGTCGTGGTCGCTCTCGCGGCGCTCGTCCTCCCCGCGCTCTCGGTCGCCCGGCTGACGCGAGTAGCCGCGCGGCGCCGCCCCCGCACGCTCGCAGCGGTGGCCGTGCTGGGCGTCGCCTGGGCGCTTTGCTGGGCGTCGGGCTCCGGCGTCGCCTCCGCCGGTGCGACGCGCCTCGCGGTCGACGAGGTGAAGTCGGTGCTGGCGGACTACCGCTCCGAGGCGCGCTTCAGGGCGCTGATCGCCCGCGCGGACCCGTACGCCCGGACGCCGGCGGGCCGGCTCCTCGCGGGACTGCGCGGCAAGGACGTCCTGCTCGTGTTCGTCGAGAGCTACGGGCAGATGGCCCTGCAGGGAACCTCCTTCTCGCCGGCCGTCGACGCGGTCGTCGAGGCGGGCAACCGGCAGCTCCAGGCCGACGGCTTCTCGGCACGGAGCGGCTGGCTCACCGCACCCACCTACGGCGGCGGGAGCTGGCTCGCCGACGCCACGCTGCAGTCCGGAGTCTGGGTCGACAGCCCGGGGCGCTACTCCGAGCTCGTCGCCACGAAGCGGCTCACCCTCGCGGGCGCGTTCCGGCGGGCCGGCTGGAGAACCGTGGCCGACATGCCGGCAACCCGCGGCTCCTGGCCGGACGGGCGCTCCTTCTACCACTACATGAAGGTCTGGGACCGCAAGAACCTCGGCTACCGCGGGCCGAGCTTCGGCTTCTCCCCCATGCCCGACCAGTACGCGCTCCAGGCGTTGCAGAGGCGCGAGCTGGCAAGGAAGAACCGCCCTCCCGTCTTCGCCGAGGCCTTCCTCTCGTCGAGCCACGAGCCGTGGACGCGCATCCCTCCGCTCATCTCCTGGAGGCGCGTCGGCGACGGCTCGGTCTTCGGCCGGCTGCCGGCCGACCGGGTCGGGCTGACCGACACCCAGCAGGGCTACGTGCGCGCGCTCCGGTATTCGTTACGCACGCTGTACTCGTTCGTCGAACGCTACGGGACGGAGAACACCGTGCTCGTCGTCCTCGGCGACGAGCAGCCCTCCAGAGTCCTGGCGCACGCCGGCCACGACGTGCCGGTGACGATCGTCGCCCACGACCCGAAGGTGGTCGGCAGGCTCTCGGGCTGGGGCTGGAGCGACGGGATGCTGCCCGCGCCGGACGCCCCCGTCTGGCTCATGAGCGCCTTCCGGAATCACTTCCTCGACGCGTTCGACCACTGAGCGCCGGCCTGCCCCGGCCCGAGCGCGCCCTCGAGGTCGATCGTGTGCCGCCCCCGCAGGGCCTTCGTCTCGAGATAGCGCAGGTTCGCGTCCGAGACGAAAACACCGGTCGGGACCTGCTCGACGACCGTCACGCCCCACGACCGAAGCTGCCGCGCCTTGTCGGGGTTGTTGCTGAGGAGCGCGATCCGCGGAGCGCCGAGGGCGTGCAGCATCTGCGCGGCGGCGAGGTAGGAGCGCTCGTCCTCGCCGTGGCCGAGGGCGAGGTTCGCCTCGTAGGTGTCCGCCCCGCCGTCCTGCAGCGCGTAGGCGTCGAGCTTCGAGTAGAGGCCGATGCCGCGGCCTTCCTGGCGCAGATAGAGGAGATAGCCGCCTGCGCCGGCGATGCGCTCGACGGCCTCGCGCAGCTGCGGCCCGCAGTCGCAGCGCTCGCTGCCGAAGACGTCCCCGGTGAGGCACTCGCTGTGAGCGCGGATCAACGGCACGCGGTCGTCGTCCGCCGCGTGCGGCGCCGTGCGGTCTCCGAGGGCGAAGGCGAGGTGCTCCCGGTCGTCGACGAGGCCGTCGAAGGTGATCACCCGCGTGGCCGCCGTGTACCCGTCGGCGAACCGGAGCGGCAGGTCGACCTGGGTGCGGATCGTCGCGGTGGGGAGCGGCGTCGTCATCCGTCTCCGAACCGGGACGAGAGCGCGTAGCGCAGGAGGACGACGTCCCCGAGCTTCCGGACCTCGACGAGCTCTGCCCGCCGCGCGGTGCTCCAGGGGAAGATGCCGTCGCGCACGAATCTCGGAGCGGCGGAGTCGCCGACGAAGACCGGCGCGACGGTCAGCTGCAGTTCGTCGACGATGTCCTCGGTGAGGAACTGCGTGTGCACGGTACCGCCGCCCTCGACCATCAGCCGCTCCACTCCTCGCACCGCGAGGTCGCTGCTCAGCGTCCGCATCTCGACCTCGTCGCCGGCGTCGACGACCGTCGCTGCGGGCTCCAGCCGCGCGCGCGCGGCCTCCACCCGCGGGCTCGCGCAGTAGACGAGCTTCTCGGCGTCGCCGAGCCGGAAGAAGTCGGACCCCGCGTCGAGCTCGGCCCTCCGCGTCACGGTGACCTTGATGGGCGACACGGGAAGGCCGCGGGCGGCCCGCTCGTCGCGACGCGACGGCGAGCGCACGAGCAGGCGTGGATTGTCGACCCGAACCGTCTCGGCTCCGACGAGGATCGCGTCGCACGTGGCGCGCACGGCGTCGACGCGGTCGAAGTCCGCCTCGTTGGAGAGCAGCAGGCGGGAGGCGGCGTTGCCGATGTAGCCGTCGATCGAGACGCAGCAGGAGAGCAGCGTGTACGGGCGGTCATGCATCGGGGGCTCCTTCCGGCCGGAAGAACGAGGGCCGCCGGCCGGGCAGACGTTCTGCGAGGAGAACGAGCGCGCCCGGGAGGCTGGCGGCGAGCACCAGGACGCCGAACGCCACGGCGGTTGCGGCGCCCACGGCGGCGCCGAGCCCCGCGGCGGAGAACGCCCACGCCGTCAGCCCCTCCCGCGGCCCCCAGCCGCCGACGTTCGGCAGCGCCGTGGCCAGCACCGCGAGGAAGACGACCGGCAGGAGGCGAGGTATGGGCGCGGTCGCGTCCGCGGCCCGCGCCGCGATCAGGAAGGTGGCCACGTGGCCGGCGGCGACCACGACGGAGGCGAGAAGCACGCCCGGCAGCGCGTCCCGGCGCAGAATCCCGTTCCGGATGTCGGCGCCGAACCGGGCGCGGCCGACGAGGAAGGCGCCGAGGGCGAGCGCGACGGCCACGGCCGCGACGAACGGCATGAACGGTCGCAGCGGAGACGGCAGCACGAGCAGGACCGCGACGGCGAGCAGGATCTGCACGACCTGGCCGGCAACGCGCTCCCACACCACCGCCCGCAGCGCAGGGCCGAGGGCGTGGGCCTCGCGGCCGTGGCTGACACCGCGGTGGACGTCGCCGGCGACCCCACTCGGGAGCGTGAGGTTGAGGAACACCGCCCGGTAGTAGGCGGCGAAGGCCGCGGATAGGCGCAGCGGCACGCCGAGCCCGCGGGCGACGATCGTCCACCGCCACGCGGAGCAGACGGTGGTCACGAGCACGACCGCCGTGGCCGCGACGACCGCCCGGCCGTCGACCGCTCTCAGCCCGGCCAGGAACGGACCGGTGCCGAGCCGCCAGATCACGAGCGCCAGCGCCGCCACGGCGACGGCGGGATTGGCCCAGCGAAGGGCGGTCCTCACGGCAGCACCAGCAGGTCGGCGTGGCCGACGGTGACGGAGAGCGAGCCGGCGGCCGCCTCTCGCAGACGGCGTCGTCGAAACAGGTCGGCCTCGCGAGCGAGGCCCGGCTCCTGCTCGCAGGCGGCGTCGAGCCAGCCGGTGAGCCATTCCACGGACAGCTCACTCTGCGCCGCGCCGAGGCGCCACGGGCTCGGCCTGACGACGACCTCGGCTCCCGCCCGGCGGAAGCCCTCGACGGCTGCCTCAACGGCGTCGGGGCCGAGCAAACGCCCGCGCGCGGTCCTGCGGCGCTGGTGCGCGTTGAACGCGGCCGAGACCCGCGCGTCGAGTGGATCCGCAGGCAGGAGCTGCACGCGCCCGGTGACGGAGAGCGCGTGCAGCACCGGGCAGCCGGCGCCGACGCAGGCCCGGATCAGCCGGGTCAGCTCCTCCCGCGTCAGCAGGTCGAGCAGGGCGGAAGCGGTGACGAGCGTCGCAGCAGCCAGGTCGTCGGGCGTGAGGCGGGTGACGTCGGACACCCGGGTCTCGACCACGACCTCGCTCCCGTCGGCGGCCGAGCCGGGCGGTTCGGCGGCGGCGATCGCGAGCAGGTCCGCGTCCCGGTCGTGCAGGACCCAGCGCTGCGGCCCGGGCAGGAGGGGCGCGAGCCACCGCCCCATCGCCCCGCTGCCGCAGGCGAGATCGTGGATCAGCCAGCCCTTCCGCGCGCCGATCCGGCGGCGGAGCCGGCCGACGAGCTCGCCGTCGCGCGCCGAGGCATCCGCGGACTCCCGCAGCTCGAGCCAGCCCCGGGCGACGCGGATCGGCTCGACCGTCATCGCTCCGCCCCCTGCAGCACCTCGGCGAGGACCGCAGTGGTCGTCGGCCAGTCCGTCAGCGACGTGCGCCGTTCGCGCGCCGCCCGGCGCAGGCGGCGACGCAGGCCGGCATCCTCGAGCCAGGCCCGAAGCGCGGTGCGGAGAGCGGCGGGATCTCCGGCCGGCACGAGCAGCCCGGGGCGGGCGCCGTCCGCGGCGTGTCCGAGGGCCTCGGGCACGCCGCCCACCTCGGCGGCGACGACCGGCAGCCCGCGCGCGAGCGCCTCGGCGATCACCATCCCGTACGTCTCGGCGCGCGAAGGCAGGACGAGCACGTCCGCCCCCGCGTAGCTGCGAGAGAGCTCGGGCTCCGCCTGCGGGCCCGGGAAGCGCACACGGCCCGCCAACCCTCCGTCGACGACGCGGCGGCGCAGGCGTTCCACGAAGGCCGGGTCGCGCTCGAGGCTGCCGACGCACCGGCACTGCCAGCGCAAACCGGTCAACGGCGCGAGCGCGTCGAGGAGCACGTCGTGCCCCTTGCCGGGGACGACCGCGGCAACCGAGAGCAGCACGCCCGCCGTCTCCGTCCCGAGCGCGAGCTCGGCGGGATCGACGCCCGGCTCGGCGACGTGCACACGGTCGGCCGGCAACGAGTAGAGCTCGAGGATCCTCCGGCGCGCCCAGGCGCTGGTCGTCACGACGGACGAGGCCGCGCGGAGGACCGCACCCTCTCTCGCCCGGCCCAGGGGCATGTGCAGGAGCACGACGAGCCGCAGGCGCCGCCCCTCGGGCACCAGCACCTCGGACGCCGGCGAGGCGACGAGCCCGTCGACCAGTACGAGGGCGCCGTCGGGGAGGCCGCGGACCACGGCCGCAAGGGTGCCGAGCGACCGGGCGTCCGGCCAGGGCCACGATCCCTCGACCTCGTGGAGGTCGACGTCCCAGCCCGCCGCGGCGAGGCCGCGGGCGATCCTGCGGTCGTAGGCGTTGCCTCCGCTCGGCCGGGTCGGGTCGTCGATCCCCGCGGGAACGATGAAGCGCAGGGCCCTCAAAGCGGACGCTCGTAGGAGGCGGATGCGACGGGAGACTCGTGGAGCGTGACGACGAGCCCGTCGAGGCCCCGGCCCGCCTCGCCGAGCCCGCCCGCCCGCGCACGCTCCACGAGCCGGTCCGCGATCAGGCGCGTGAGCACCTCGGTCGTCGTGTTGACTCCGGCGAGGCCCGGCTCCTCGTCGAGGTTCCGGTAGTCGAGCTCCGCGAGCACGGCGCGCAGCTCCCTGCTCGCACGGCCGATGTCCACGACGACGCCGTCGGAGTCGAGCTCGGCCCTCCGGAAGGTCGCCTCGACGACGTAGGTGGCGCCGTGGAGCCGCTGTGCGGGCCCGAAGCTCTCGCCGCGCAGGCTGTGCGCGATCATCGTGTGGTCGCGGACCGTCACGCCGAACACGCCTACTCCCCGCCGTAGGTGATCGTGTGGCAGAGCGCCGGGAGGCTTCCCTCGGCCAGCCGGGCCATCACGTCGGGCAGCTCGTCGAAGCGGGACTCGCCCGTCAGGAGCGCGTCGAAGGCGTGATCCCGGAGCAGCTCGAGCGCGAGGGCGAGGCGGTCGGCCGTCGTCCGCCGCGAGGCGCGCGCCGGGGAGAGCGTTCCCACCTGGCTCGAGCGGATCGAGAGGCGGCGGTCGTGGAACGCGCCGCCGAGCGGGAGGCGCACCTCGGCGTCGCCGTACCAGCTGAGGTCGACCACCGTGCCTTCGGCGCCGAGCAGCTCGAGCGAGCGCTGCAGGCCGGCCGACGTGGCGCTCGTGTGGAAGACGAGGTCGAGACCCTCCGGGGCCTCTTCCGGCAGGGCGAAGTCGACGCCGAGGTCGGCGGCGACACCGGCCCGGCCTGGTTCGACGTCGACGAGGGTCACGTGCACGGCGGGATGGCGCTGGAGCAGCCGGGCGACGCAGCAGCCGACCATCCCGGCGCCGACGACTGCGATCCGGTCGCCGATGGCCGGAGCCGCGTCCCACAGCGCGTTGACCGCCGTCTCGACCGTGCCGGCGAGCACGGCCCGGGCGGGCGGGACGTCCTCGGGCACGACGGCCACGGCGGCCGCCGGCACGACGTACTGCGTCTGGTGGGGATAGAGGCAGAAGACGGTCCGGCCGCGCAGCCCGGCGGGCCCCTCCTCCACCGCGCCGACGTTCAGATACCCGTACTTGACGGGCCCCGGAAACTCCCCTTCCTGGAACGGCGCCCGCATCCTCGTGCGCCGGCCCGGGGGGACGCCGCCGCGGAAGACGAGGGTCTCGGTGCCGCGGCTGATCCCCGACCGCAGCGTCCTGACGACGACGTCGGCGGGGCCCGGGTCGGGCAGTGGGGCGGAACGGATCTCGCCGCAGCCGGGCTCGCGCAGCCAGAACGCGCGGGCGACCCCGCAAGCGAGGTCCCCGCGACCGCCGTTTGGACGCACCTCTCTCATGGGCCGTCGCGTCGAAGTACGCGAAACGGCGGCCGCCGGATTTCCCGGCCGCTCGGTCCGTCGGCGCCCGCCCAGTGGGGCTGGGCGCCGACCACCGCTAGGCAGCCTGGGCTGCGAGCTCCTTCGAGAGCTTCTCCGCTGCCTGCTTGACCTCCTCGAGGGTGTGCCGTTCCTGCTCGAGGTTCTCTTCGAGCAGGGCGACGACGTCGTCGGCCTGCTCGAGGTTCTCTTCGAGCAGGGCGACGACGTCGTCGGCACCCATCGCCTCGGCCTTCGTGATCAGGCCCTCGTACATGGCGATCTCGACATGCTCGGTCTTCGCGGCGGCCCCGAGGAGGACGGCGTCGATCAATTCCTCGTCCACCTTCCCCAGCAGCTTCTCGCCCTCGGCGGCGATCCCCTCGGCTGCCTCCGACTCGTGCCCGCCCGAGGCGCCGATCGCCTGCAGCGCCTGCTCGACGTTCTCGATCTGGCCCTCGGTCTCCTCGAGGTGTTGGTGGAACTGCTGCTTCAGCTCCTCGCGCCGGGCGCTCTGCTCGAGCTTCCTGAGCGTCGCGAGCACCTTGCGCTCCGCGCCGAGCGCCATGCCCAGCTCGTGCTCGAACAGCTTCTTCGGATCGCCGATCTCCGCCATGTGACCCTCCGTCTCGTGTGATGTGGCGGGAGTGGGTTCCCGACAGCGCGCCCGCGAAACGGCTCCGTTTACCGCGCGCGCCCGGGCGGAAGATCGGTCAGCGATCAGTGGCCGCCGACCTGACAACCGACGTACGGGGAGCACGCGCTCCGCTCGCCACAGGCGCTCGTCGCCGGCGGCGGTCGAGCGTCGCCGACGCGATGGTGAAGCGGCCGGTGGTGCACCCGCCGACGGCGTCGGTCGGGGAGCTGCGCGCGTTCTTCGACGACGACCACGTGCACATGGCGCTGCTCGTCGCCGACGGCATTCTCGTCGCCGCGGTCGAGCGCGAGGATCTCGCCGCCGCGACCTGCGACGCGCTGCCTGCGCTCGAGCTCGGGCCGCTCGGCGGACGGACGGTCGCAGCGGACACGAGCCTCGGAGACGCGCTCGCGGCGATGCGGCGCGACGGCCGGCGCCGGCTCGCGGTCACGGGAGCCGGCGAGCGGCTCCTCGGGCTCCTCTGCCTCAAGGCGAGCGGTCGCGGGTTCTGCTCGGACGCCGACGTGAGCGGCCGGCGCGGGGCGGCCTCAGCGGACGCCGACTTCGCGTAGCGCCGCCTCGGCGGCGCGGTCGAAGGACTCGGCCAGTTTCGCCGCCGCCGCGCGCTCCTGCAGCAGGATCTCGTCGGCGGCGCGAGCCGTCTCGGTGTCGCCGGCCCTCTGCGCGACTCGTCTCAGCTCCTCGTAGGCGGCGATCTCCAGATGCTCGAACGCGTACGCGAACGCCACGAGCTTTCCCGGCGTGTCGGGGTGCGCTTCGAAGAACGTCGCCCAGCTCAGCGCGCCGCCGCCCATCGCGACGTCCTTCAGCGCGGAGGAGCCGGCGTCACGGGCCTCGAGCCTCGCGTCGACGAGCCGCTTATGGTCGCGTGTCTCCTCCAGGTGCTCGCGGAAGAGCCGCGCGAGCTCCGGGTCCTCGGCGCTCTCCGGCGCGCTCTCGAGAAGCTGAGCGCCTGCGCCTCGATCGCATGCGCGTCTTGCAGGTAGGTGTCGAGCTCGGCGTCGAGGTCGTCCGGCGCCTTCTCGGCGAGCGAAGCCTCGACCGCCCTGTCAAAGCAGGCGGCCAGCCGCTCGGCCATCGCCCGCTCCTCGTCCCGGATGCGCTGTGCGGCCCCGACCGTCTCCGAGTCGCCGGCGCGCTCGGCGACGCGGATCAGCAGCTCGTACGAGGCGAGCTCGAGAGCTCGTACGAGTAGGCGTGCGCGACGAGCTTGCCGGGCGTGTCCGGCTGGGAGCGCGCGAAGAGGAGGAAACCGGCACCGCCGACGCGCATCAGCAGGTCCTTCAAGGCGGAGGAGCGCTCGCCGCGGGCCTCGAGCCTCTCGCGCGTCGTGCGCTCGTGCCCCTCCGTCTCGACGAGGTGCGCGCGGAAGATCTCCGCGAGCTCGGGATCGCGCGCCGCGTCGGGCGCCCCGCGCAGCTGCTGCAGCGCCTGCTCCTCGATCGAGTGGGCATCGGCCAGGTACTTGACGAGCTGCTCGTCGAGCGTGTCGGCGCTCATTCCGGAACCTCCAGGGACGGATTGCGTTGCGCACCGTGTTCCTTCTGGCGCGAAGCGCAATCTCCGCGGGCCCGAGGAGTAGCCATCGCCGCCTGCGGGGTACCTACGACTGGTCGGTCTCCCCGAGAAGAAGCGAGGTGTCACATGCAGCTCGACAAGCAGTTCGTGCTCGACGAGCTCCGCAAGGCGGGCCAGAACCAGCACGTGCAGCAGGCGATCCAGGAGCTTCCCGACAAGATCGACCACAACGAGCACGCGCAGCAGCTCCAGAAGTTCGGGCTCGATCCGGGCAAGCTCGCCGAGAAGGCCGCAGAGCGGGGGCTGGCGAGCCTCTGAGTCCGCCAGGGAGGGTCGTACGACGAGCCGGTGAGGGGCCGGTCACTCCGCCTGACCTCGGAGGTCGTGCAGGTGCGCGCCCCCACGCTTGCAGACACCGCCGGGCCGAGCGCGGCGCGTACGCGGGCGCATCCTCGAGCGTCCCACGGCCGGACGTCTGCCCGACGAGCGACGTCCGCTCGCACGTGAGACGTGTGACGCGCCGGCTCGCGAGTACCGTATGACAGCGGATGCACCGGCTCGGCCACGCGATGCTGGGCACGACGGCAGCGCTTCTCGGAGCGGTTGCGCTCGTCGGCTGTGGCGGTGCTCCCGGCCCGTCAATGCCCGGCACCGTCACGAATACGTCCGCGCTGGCGGTGAGCAGCAGCAGGGGGTTCCACTCAGGAACGCACCACTACTCGGTTCGGCAGGTGAAGCAGGCTTTCGCCGCCTATGGAGTGCAGCTGCGCAACGTGTCACCGCGGGTCTACGAAGGGCTCCTGGCGATCCTCGACGGCAGGCCCTCCCACGCGGTCTATGTCTACGTGCGCCTGCGGGGGTGCAAGTGCGCGTTCAAGCCGCCCATTCGCGACGCAAGGGTGACGCACCACGGAAATGTGGCTGTCCTCTGGCGACCGGCGGAGAGGACAGCGGTCCGCGCCGCGCTCCGCGCGCTCCACTAGCCGGCGCAAACTCCCCCTCACAGTGAGCTCCGATGTCACCGAGATCCGGGCCGGACGCCGTAGCGTCCGGCTCACGCACCCCGGCCGCGTCCTCTTCCCCCGCGACGGGGTGACGAAGGGCGACCTCGCGCGCTACTACGTCGAGATCGGGGACGTCATCGTCCCGCACCTCCGCGAACGGCCCTTCACGCTGAAGCGCTATCCGCATGGCATCGACGGCCGGCCGTACTTCCACAAGCAGGCGCCGAAGGGCAAGCCCGCGTGGATCCCGACGCGCCGCTTTCGGACCTGGCCGCGGGAGGGAGAGTCGCGGCTCGTCGACTTCACGCTCGTCAACGAGACCGCCGCGCTCGTCTGGATGGTGCAGATGAACTGCATCGACATGAACGCCTGGTACTCGCGGGTCGACCGCCCCGACCGCCCCGACTACGTCGTCTTCGACCTCGATCCACCCGAGTCGCGCAACGGCTTCGCGCAGGCGATCCGCGTGGCGCATCTTGTGCGCGAGGCGCTCGAGGGGCTGGAGCTGCGCTCGTACCCGAAGACGAGCGGCGCCGACGGGATCCACGTGCTCGTGCCGATCACGCGGCGCTCGTCGTACAAGGACACGTACGAGCTCGCGGAACGGGTCTCCCGCGGGCTCGAAGCGGCCAACCCGGGCCTCGTGACCACCGAATGGCTGAAGCGAAAGCGCCGCGGCGTGCTGCTCGACCACCGCCAGAACGGACACGGCAAGACGATCGCCTCCGTCTACTCCGTGCGGCCGAAGCCGGGCGCGCCTGTCTCCACGCCGCTGCGCTGGGAGGAGCTCGGGGAGAAGGTGCGCCCCCGCGACTTCGGCCGGCGCGAGGCGCTGCAGCGGGTGGAACGGCACGGCGACCTGTTCGAGCCCGTCCTGCGCGGCGGCCAGTCGCTCGGCCCCGCGCTGCGGAGGCTGCGCTCTAGCGAGCCCTGACGAGGTAGGCGACCCGGCCGTTCGCGCCGGAGGCCCAGCATGCGGTCGGGCGGGCGCAGTCCACGGTGTCGAGGCTGCCGTCGTCGAAGCGCTGCCAGGTCGCGCCGAAGTCGGTGCTGACGTCGCTGCCCGAGAGGCCGACGGCGATCGCCGTATGGCCGTTCACCCAGGCGACTCCCGAGCGGTAGTCAGTCGGCGCGGCGGGAGCGAGGCTCCAGCTCGAGCCGCCGTCGAAGCTCCGGGCGAAGCTGGCCGAAGAGCTCGTCGGGAGGAAGAAGTCGCCGCCAACCGCGATCCCCCGGTTCTGGCCGTTGAAGGCGAGGCCGTTGATGCCGGCGGTGGGGCCCGCGAGCATGGGCGTCGAGTACTTCGTCCACGTCGTCCCGCGGTCGTTCGAGCGGAAGACGCTCGCCTCGCTCCCGCCGCTGCCGAACCAGGCACGGTGCCCGTGGTCGGTGGTGAGACACTCGCCGCTCGCGGCGAACCCGTAGGCGCCGGGAGCGGCAGGCATGTCCAGCCCGGTGACGTGCCAGCTCATGCCGCCGTCGGTCGTCCTGATCACGCGGAAGTGGACGCCGTCCGGCGGGTCGGAGACGGCGAGCCCGACCTTCCGGTTGAAGAAGGACATGCAGTCGTAGAACGCGGCCGGCTCGGAGTTGACGAAGGTGATCGCCCAGGTTCGGCCGCCGTCGTGGGTGACGTAGATGCGGAAGTCGCCCGGGTTGTTCCCGATCGACATCGCGACGGCGTCGTGGGCCGAGAAGGCGGAGATGTCGCGGAACTGGAGCCCGGCGACGTCCGGTGGGGTCACGTCCTGCCAGGTCGCGCCGCGGTCGGTCGTGCGCATGATCACGCCGTCGGTCGCGGTGTAGCCAGTGACCCAGGCGGTCGTGGCGCTCACCGCGGCGAGCCCGCGGAAATGGGCGGTGGTGCCGGTGCTCGTGTCGTGCCACGCGTACCCCGGGCGCGCGGCTCCGGCGGCCGATACGAGGACCAGTACCAGCGCCGCGGCGGCGAGGAAGAGGACGCGTCTCATCCCGGGCGGGACGCTAACAAGGTCGCTGGCCGCATGAAGCGCGTCACGCTGCGAGCGACGAGAATCGCGTCGTGCCGTCCGCCGACCTGAGAGCGTTCGCCCGCGCGAACCTGCCCGAGCCGCCGGCGCGGGTGCTCGAGGTCGGCGCAGGCGACGGGCGCCTCGGCCGCGCCTTGCGAGATGCCGGGTACGACGTCGTGGCAATCGATCCCGGCTCGGAGGCCGACGACGTCCGCGCCGTCGCGCTCGCCGACCTGGACGAGCCTGCGGGCTCGTTCGCGGCCGCGATCGCCGTCGTCTCCCTGCATCATGTCGAGCCGCTCGAGGACTCCTGCCGCCGCCTCGCCGACGTCGTCGAGCGGGGTGGAACGCTCGTCGTCGACGAGTTCGACGTCGCCGCGTTCGATCTCGCGGCCGCCGCCTGGTGGCTCGACCAGTGCCGCGCGCTCGGCGACCCGCAGCCGAAGAGCCCCGAGGAGCTCGTCGAGGAGCATCGCGACCATCTCCATCCGCTCGACCGGATCCTCGCAGCGCTCGAGCCGTACTTCGAGCTCGGGCACCCGGTGCGCGGCCCGTGGCTCCACCGCTGGAAGCTCGGCGACTCGCTCCGCGCCGTCGAGGAGGAGGCGATCGCGCGCGGGAGGCTGCCCGCCACGGGAGCCCGCCTCGTCGGCCGCCGCACCGGCGACGCTGGCGGCCTCGTCGATTAGGAAAACCGGATCACGCTGCGGATCCCGTCCTGTGACTCCAGCAGCGCGAAGCCATCGTTCACCTCCTCGAGCCTCAGCGTGTGGGAGACGAACGGAGCGACGTCGATCTCCCCGGCGAGCGCGCGCTCGACGAGCTGCGGCACCTGGTCGCGCCCCTTCACGCCGCCGAAGGAGGAGCCGCAGACCCGGCGGCCGGTGATCAGGAGCCGCGGCACGATGTCGAGGGTCTCGCCCTTGCCGGCGACGCCCGCCACGGTGCAGAGGCCCCAGCCCATGCGCGCCGACTCCACCGCCTGGCGCATCACGGCGACGTTCCCGGTCGCCTCGAAGGTGTAGTCGGCGCCGAGCCCGCCGGTCTCCTCGACGATGCGCTCGACCGTGTCCGGACCCGCGACCATCGTGTCGGTCGCACCCTGTCCGCGCGCCAGAGCGAGGCGCTCCTCGGACAGGTCGACCGCGACGATCCGCTCGGCTCCCTGCAGACGGCAACCCGCGACGGCGCCCAGGCCGACGAGCCCCGCGCCGAAGACGACGCAGGTCGATCCCGCCTCGACCTTGGCGGTGTACATCGCCGCACCGAGGCCGGTCGAGAGGCCGCAGGCGAAGAGGCAGGCGTGCTCGAACGGCGCCTCGCGGCTGACCTCGGCGAGCGCGATCTCCGGCATCACCGTGTACTCCGCGAACGTCGAGGTGCCCATGAAGTGGCGGATCGGCTCGCCGCCCCGCGCGAGCCGGGTCGTGCCGTCGGGGAGGAAACCCTTGTTCTGCTGCTCCCGGATCGCGAGGCAGAGGTTCGTCCGGTCGCTTCGGCAGTGGATGCACTCCCGGCACTGCGGCGAGAAGAGCGTGACCACGTGGTCGCCGGGAGCCACCGACGAGACGCCCTCCCCCACCCGCTCGACGACACCCGCGCCCTCGTGCCCGAGCACCGTCGGCGCGTAGCCGGACGGATCGGCCCCGGACGCCGTGTACAGGTCGGTGTGGCAGACGCCGCAGGCCTCGAGCCGCACGAGGACCTCGCCTGCGCGCGGCTCCGAGAGCTCCACCTCCTGCACGACGAGCGGCTGTCCGAACTCCTCGAGCACGGCGGCACGCATCCGCATGGCGAAACCGTAGACGAGCCGCGGGCGGCATGATCCGGGCCGTGCGCCGGGCCGTCCTCGCCGTCGTGTGCCTCGCCGTTCCCGGGGCGGCCCGGGCGGCAGCCGGCGACGCGCTCCACGAGCTCGCCCTCCGCTACGCGCCCGTCGTGCGGCTCTCCGAGCAGGAGGCTCCGTGTGCGCGCGGCGAGTCGTTCGAGCCGATCGACGTCCGTGCGATCTTCGGCGACAGCCGGGTCGTGCTGCGCGGCCCGGCGGGCTTCGCCGAGGCGGCGCCCCGGGCCGCCGACGTCGCGCGGCTCGGCGACGCCTACGCGCTCGACTTCCCCGGCAACGCGCTCACCTCGCCGGCCTGCTCGTACGAGCGCTGGCAGCGGAGGATCACGACCCGGCGCGCGGCCACCGTCTACGCCCATGTCGCCTCGGAGGACGGGAAGCTCGGGCTGCAGTACTGGTTCTTCTACGTCTACAACGACTTCAACAACAAGCACGAGGGCGACTGGGAGCTGATCCAGCTCGACTTCGACGCGGCCACGCCGGCGGCTGCCCTCCGCACGCATCCGTTCGAGGTCGGGTACAGCCAGCACGCGGCAGGCGAGCGGGCGGAATGGGGTGCCGCGAAGCTCGAGCTCGTCGACGGCACGCATCCGGTCGTCTACCCGGCCGAGGGCTCGCATGCGGGCTACTTCTCGGGAGCGCTCTACCTCGGGCGGAGCGCCGCCGAGGGCTTCGGCTGCGACGACACGAACCCTCCGTGGCGGCAGCTCAGACCGTCCGTCGAGGTGATTCCGGAGAGCAGGCGGGCCGCCCGCGCCGCCTTCCCTGGCTCTCCTTCGGTGGCCGCTGGGGCGAGCGGCGCAAAGGCTTCTACGACGCGCCGACGGGGCCGACCACGAAGGAGGAGTGGACGAGGCCGCTCAGCTGGGCGGACGGGACCTGGCGCTCGCGCAGCTTCGCCCTCGCCGGCGGACGCTCGCTCGGGCCGACCGCGACGACGTTCTTCTGCGGCGCGGTGGGCGGCGCGTCGACGCTCCTGATCCAGGTCGTGGCGCACCGGACGGCGAGCGTCGCCGGCGTGGCGATCGTCGTGGCGCTCCTGCTCTGGCTGGCGACGCGCACGCGCTGGCGACCGGGGCCGTCGACCGAGCTCCGGCAGCCCCGGCCGTGGGGCTCGCTCGTCACCGACGCGGCGCGAGCCTACAGGGCGAACGCCCCTCTCTTCCTCGGGGTCGGCGCGATCTTCATCGTCCTGGGGATCGCCGTCGGCGCGCTGCAGTACGTCGTGTTCCACCCTCAGCGGCCTGTCGTCGCTGGTCGATGCGTTCGGGCGCTCGAACGGGCTGACGGAGACGGTCGTCCTCGGCTTCGGTCTCGCCCTCAACCTGCTCGGCCTGGCCGTGGCCCAGGCTACGTGTGCCCACGCCGTGCTCGAGCTCGACTCGAGCGGTCGGGCGTCGGCCGCGCACGCCTACCGCGAGACGCTGCGGCGCCTCGGCCCGCTGCTCGGCGGCCTGCTCCTCCTCGCACTCGCCGACGCCGTCCTCGACCTGACGATCGTCGGGCTGCCGATCGCGATCTGGTTGACGATCCGCTGGTCGCTCCTGGCGCAGGCCGTCGCGGTCGAGGGGGAGAGCGCCACGGGCTCGCTGCGACGGAGCGCACGCCTCGTCCGGAACCGGTGGTGGCGGACGGCGTCGCTGACAGTCTTCGTGACGGGGCTCGCGCTTCTCCTCGGCCCCTTCGTCGGTGCCGTGCTGCTCTCCGTCACGACCGCGTCGTTCGACGTCGTCAACCTTGCCTCGGATCTCGTCTACGTCGTCGCGCTGCCGTTCGCGGCGATCGCGACCACGTACCTCTACTTCGACCTCGTGAGCAGGCAGGAGGCGGTGGCTAGCCGCGAGCCGCGCGGGCTCGCTCCGCCCAGATCCGCTCCGCGCGGCTGAACTCCGCGGCGGCGCGCGGCCCGTTGCGCTCGAGGCCGCGCCTGAACTCGGCCCGGTCGCGCGCGACCGGTTCGAGCTGCTCGACGTAGACGGCCGCGGAGGCAGGACCGCCCGCCCCCGTCCGCCGCCGCTCGAGGAACGCCCCGATCCGCGGCGCGGACGTCCACTCGGCCTTGTAGACGACCGTGCCGCCGCGGTCGAGGATCCAGGTCATGTTCGGCAGCAGCCCGTAGGCGCGATGGACGGTCCCGTCGAGGTCGTCGACGAGGATCCGGCGCGCGATCCCGAGCTCGTCGCGCAGACGGCGCGCTGCGGCGAGCTTCTCCTCGAAGCCCGCGTGCGCGGGCAGGTGCTCGCCCGGGTGCGCCTCGCGCGTGTAGAGGAAGTACCAGCCGTAGTCGGTGTGCTCGCTTGCGAGCTGGTCGAGCAGAGGACCCTCTGCTGCGCAGTACGGTCAGGTGAAGGAGCCGAACTCGAGCACGACGCCCTCCGCGCTCCACAGCTCCGAGAGGCGCACGCGCTTGCCGTCGAGCGCCTGCAGCTCCCCGTCGGGCGCCTGGTCGCCGGCGTGCAGCAGGTTCGGGAAGGCGCCGAACTCGCGCTCGTCCACGCCTTTCTCGACGTACTCGTCGAAGCGCTCGTAGTTGTACGCGGCGCTCACCAGCTTGGCCGAGAGGTCGTGGCCAGGGTCGCGCCGGTCATCGCTCCGGCGGCGACCGGATTCGCGGTCAGCGAGTTCCGCCAGAGGTCCGCCTCCGACTGAAAGTCCGCGAGCACCGCGAAGCCGCGCCGGTTCCGCAGCCCGGACGAGGTGTCGGGGCGCGTGCCGATCACGGTGTTGTGGTCGAACATGCACATCGAGCGGTCGCCGCAGTAGAGCGCGACACCGAGCGCGTCGCGCACCGCGTTGTGGGAGGCCATCCCCATCGACATCTCGTCGACGGAGATCGCCTGGCCGGTCGTGCGGCTGACGCGGTTGCCCATGATGCTCGTCGCGGAGGAATGCGTGGTGATTCCCTGCTGCCCTCCGACGATCGTGCAGCCCTCGACCATGCTCATCCCCATGTCCATGTTGAAGGAGATGTCGATGCCCTGGCCGAGCCGGTTGCCGAGCATGTCGACGGTGCAGCCGCGGATCACGACCCCGGCGAGGCGGACATGGATGCCGTCCAGCTTGGCCCCCTGCACCGTCACGCCGTCGATCACGGTTCCGCGGACGCCGTCGACGGTGATCCCGTTCTCGCCGCCCACGACGGTCACGTTCTCGATCCGGACGTCGTCGTGCGCGACCACGATGCCGCCGCGTACCACGGCGCCGGGAGCGCCCCGGAGCACCTCGCGCCGCGTGATCACGAGCGGGCCCTGGTGGACGCCGGCGCTCAGGAGGACGACCGGCGGGAGGCGCACGACGTAGGTCGCGGCCGAGCCGCCGAACGCGAGCGCGATCGCGACCGCCGCGACCGCTCCGACCCGCCCCAGCTCTCCGCCGTCCTCCGCGTACCCGAGTCGCAGCAGCGGAAAGCCGGCCTGCGCGAGGACGAACGCGGTCAGCCAGCCCACCCCGAAGAGCACGAGCGCCGGGATGAGCGGCGCGTGCAGGCCGAAGCCGTGGACGATCGCCATCAGGGCCGCCAGCTCGACCACGCCCACCGGCACCGACGCCCAGGCCGGCTGGTACGGGAAGAGGCGGTGCCAGGCCTCGAGGTCGAGAAAGAGGCCGACCGCCGCCATCAGGGCGACGAGCTCGACCGGCCACCAGCGATGCAGCGCACCCGCGAGCACGCAGGCGCCGAGCAGCACCGGCAGGAGCGCCGCGAGCCGCGTCTCGACGCGTCCCCTCAGCGTGTACGACATGCCTGGATCCTTCGCAGGAACCGGTGCGCGGCGTAGCGCGCGCCCGCCAGCGTGTCGGCGGCCGGGAACGCCCACTGCCCCGGCGCGCCCGCGACCGCGAGCGTCCGCGTCGCGTCGCTCAGGCCCGGCACCGTCGAGTCGGGCTCGAGCACGAGCCAGTCGTCCGCCGTTTCGAGGTCGTGCTCGGAGACGAGGCGGGCGAGCAGCGGGTCGTGGCGGAAGCCCCGCAGGAAGCCGGTCGCGCAGATCACCTGGCGCGCGCCGTTGACCGCCTCGCCGATCCGAAACCGTCCCTCGGCCGCGGCGCGCGCCAGCGGCTCGTCCCAGGCCGAGCCCGGCGGGTACGACGGCGCGGTCAGCGTCCGCAGGCGCTCGACCCGCTCGGACGGCGGCAGTCGGTGGTAGCCGGCGAGCCCGCGCCGCGTGAAGTAGTGCCGCGGCACGTTGAGCGGGCGCCGCGCGGGCTCGCGCCTGCGTACCGAGACGACCTCCGCGCCCTCCGCGAGCGCGTTCAGCCACTCGGTCGCCGCGGCGAGGCCGGCGCCGACGACGGTGACGGTCGACGCGTAGTCGTGCGGCTCGTAGGAGTGCACGGCGCGCGGGTCGCCCCGCAGCTCGGCGGGGACGTTGAGCCCCGGGTGCCCCAGCGCGAGGAGCACGTGCCGGAACGGCTCTCCGTCGAGCTCGAACCCGGCCTCCACGGCCGCCACGCGCTCGACGCGCCGCAGGACGACGCTCTCGTCCCAACCGCTTCGCTCGCGCTCTCGCTCGACGTGCGCGAGGAACTCGTCCACGGTCGGGTGGTAGCGGTCGAGCGCGGAGTCGAGCAGCGGCCGCAGCGAGCGTCGCCGCCGGACGCTCGAGAGCGCGAGCCCCGGGAACGACGTGGGCGAGGTGTGCCCGTCGCTCTCGGAGCGCATCTCGCGCTGCCGGATCGCCGCCGCCCGCACGCGCCACCCGGCCGCGGGGTCGGCGTCGGTGCCGAAGACGGCGATCTCGCCCGGCCCGAGCGCCCGCCGCAGCGTCCGGTAGGCCGTGAACCCTGCGAGCCCAGAGCCGACGACCGCGACGCGCGGCATCTACTTCACCGAGCCTGCCAGTAGCCCCTGGACGAAGTAGCGCTGGAAGGCGAAGAAGACCGCGAGCGGAACGAGCAGGGAAAGGAACGTTGCCGTCGAGATGATGTCTAGGCTCGAGGAGAACTCCCGCATCTGACTGAAGATCCAGACCGTGATGGGCGTGACGCCGAACGTGAGCGAGACGATCAGGTCGTTCCAGGTCCAGAGGAATTGGAAGATCGCGAGCGACGCGATCGCCGGCAGGCCGAGCGGCAAGATCAGGCGTAGAAAGATCCGTAGCTCGCTCGCGCCGTCGATCCGGGCCGACTCGAGGATGTCCCTCGGTATTCCGACGAAGAAGTTGCGCAGCAGGAAGATCGCAAAGGGAAGTCCGAAAGCGGCATGGAAGAGGACCACGCTGAGCACCGTCCCCCCGATCCCGAGGATGTTGTAAAGCCTGAACATCGGGATCAGCGCCATCTGCAGGGGCACGACGAGGAGGCCGACGACGCCGATGAACAGCCAGTCCCGGCCGGGGAACTCGAGCCAGGCGAAGGCGTAGCCCGCGAGCGCGCCGACCACCACGACGAGCACGGTATTGCTGACGGCGATGTACGCAGTCGTCTTCAGCGCGGCGGTGAGCCCCGCGTTGTGAAAGAGCGCGCTGTAGTTGGAGAAGGTCGCGAGGCTCGGGTGCGCGAAGACGTTCCACCAGCCTGCGGTGCTGACCGCCGACTGGGGCACGATCGAGGTGACGAACAGGCCTACGGTCGGCACGAGCCAGAGCAGGGCGATCGCCGCGAGCAGGATCTGGAGCGGCGTCTTCGCCATCGCGCGCAGGATCCGGGCGGAGGTCCTCTCACGGGGCGCGGGCAGATGGACGGTATCGGCAACCGCCGCCATTCAGAGTTCCCTTCGGAAGCGTCGGATGTTCAGCGCGAGCACGGGCAGCACGAGCAGGAAGAGGAAGACGGCGATCGCCGAGCCGGTACCGAAGTCGAATGTGCCGCTGAACGCCGTCCGCCACATGGCGAGGGCGATCGTGCTGGCGTTGGCCTGTGATGAATCCGGTGCAAGCGCGAGCACGATGTCGAACACCTTGAGGACATTGATGATCATCGTGATGAAGACGACGCTCAGCACCGGCGCGAGGAGGGGCACCGTGACGCGGCGGAAGACTTGCCATTCGTTGGCGCCGTCGGTGCGCGCAGCCTCGAGGACATCGCGGGGCATGGCGGCGAGGCCTGCGGCGATCACGACCATGGCGAAGCCGGCCCAGATCCAGATGTAGGCGATCAGAAGCGAAGGCGTGATCAGCTTGGGCCCGAGCCAGGAGAAGCCGCCGAACGGCTTTGCGAACGTCGCGCTGCCGATCGCGGCCTGATACGTGCCTGCCGGCACGTTCGTGAAGTCGAAGGTCCCGTTTGCAGCGGTCGTCGCCGACTGGACGCCCTTGCCGGACGAGTCGCGCAGCTCGACGGTGACTCCTTTGACGCCGATCTCGCCCGGCTCCACAACCCCGGGCTTGCCCCCGCCCGGCTTGAAGTCGCGCCAGACCACGCCCACGATGTTCCCCGGCTTCGGGGTCGGCCGGACTGCCTGCTTCGAACCGCTCGGCATGTCGGCCGGTGCAATTCCGGTCAGGCCGAGCAGGGCGACGCCGCCGGGGTGAAGGGGAGTCTTGAGCAGCAGTCCGCCTCCGTGTGGTTGCAGGAGGCCTGTCGAGGGGAGCGCGCTGGGGAGCACGCCGGGGGGCGTCACCGCGGCGGAGACGGTGCGGCCGAGGGCGTTGATCGCACCCTGGCTGGGATCTTGCAGGTACAGCATCCGCCACGTCACGCCGGTGGCGAATGCCGAGATCGCCATCGGCAGGAAGACGACCATCTTGAACGCGACCGACCAGCGAATGCGCTCGATGAGGACTGCGAAGATCAGTCCGATCGCGGTCACGAATGCAGGCACGACCGCCACCCAGATCGCGCTGTTCTTGATGGCCGTGACGAGCGTCGAGGTCGTGAAGAGCGTCTTGTAGTTGTCGATACCGACCCAGCCGCCGAGATATCCGGACGGGCCGAAGAAGCTCCGGACGATCGTGTAGATCGTCGGATAGAGCAGCCACACACCGAGCAGGACGAACGCGGGCAGGAGGAAGAGCGCTCCTGTCCGGTAGCGGGAAGGGCCCTCCGCCGAGCCGGGGCCCGGCGGAGCCCCCTGTGCGGGGGGCTCCGCCGTGATCGATGCGTCGGTCAAGCGCCTACTTCTTGTATGCCGCTTTGGCCGCTGCTTCGAGTTGTTTCTGGATGCTCTTGATCTTGCTCGGGTTCTGCAGGAACTTCTGGAAGAGCCCCCACTCGCCCTGGCCCGTCGTGGAGCCGAACGCGGCGGGCTGCTCGTCGGACATGTCGAACACCGCCGCCTTGGCCTTCGTGAGCGGTGCTTCCGTTGCGCGCGTGATCGCGTCCGGATAGACGCTCGCCGGCACGTGCAGGTTGCCGGTCCCGAACCCTCCGAGCTTCGCCCAGATCTCGGCCGCTTTGGGTGTGGCGAGGTACTTCACGAAGGCCTGGATCGCAGGCGTGTTGCGGAACGTGATGATCTCGTCGCCGCTGGTCTCGATCGCGCTTGCATCCTTGCCCTTGGTGATCGCGGGGAACGGAGTGACGTTGAAGTCCTTCTTCGGCTTGGCATTCGTCGCCTGAAGGATTTCGTTGGCCACGAAGTCGGCCTCGATCACCATCGCTGCCTTGGGCGGCGTCGAGTAGACGAAGTCGACGCACTGCGGATAGCCGGTTTGGAGCGCCCCGTTCCTCCCCCCGTACAGGTTCGCGCTGTTGCCGATGATCTGCTTCATCTCCGTGAGCGCTTTCGTCACCGAGGGGTCGGTCCACTTGAGCTTGTGGGCCGAGAGCTTGTTGTATTTCGCCGGCCCGAACGTCCGGAGGTAGATGTTCTCGAACAGGTCGGTGAGCGTCCAGCCGCTCGATCCGCACAGTGAGTATGGCGGGGTGCCCGAGGCCTTGATCGTCTTCGCGTCCTTGAGGAGCTGCGACCACGTTTTCGGAGCCTTGACGCCGGCCTGCTTGAAGGAATGGACGTTGTACCAGAGCGTCGACTTGTTGGACGCCTTGTAGAGCAGCGCGTACAGCTTCTTGTTGACGACGCCGAGCTTGACCCAGGCGGGCGCGAAGTTCTGAGAGATGATCTTCTTCGCATACGTGATCGGCTTCAGATGGTGCTGCTGGACCAGCTGCTTCACGAGGCCCGGTTGGGCGACGTCCGCGATGTCGGGCGGATTACCTCCGGCGATCGCGGTCGCCAGCTCCGTGGGCATGTTGTTGCCCTTGGACGTGTAGTGGACCTTCACGTTCGGGTACTTCCGGTTGAAACCGGCGATCACCTTTTGGAAGGCGGTTTGCTCGGCCGCCGACCAGATGCCCCAAAAATTGACGCTGCCGGAGACACTCGTGTTCGCGTGCGTCTTCGCTCCTGCCTGGCTCGCGCCGGCGAAGACGGCTACGACAATTGCGAGGACTGCCGCGAGCGCAACCCCCGCCGAGATTCGAATGACCAGCTTCCCGTCGGTCCTCACCCTGTTCCCTCCTTTGTCCTAGCTGCCTGTACCGTCGTAGATTCCCTCGCCCGTCTCGAGGTCGAAGAAGTGAAGAGATCGGACATCGACGGTCACCTCGACCGGCTCACGCTCCTCGAGCCCCGACCGCACGTTGAACCTTCCGACCAGGAGCGCGCTCTCTTCGGCCGCGTCCGGCACGACCGGGACGTCGGCGTCCCGCGCGAGCTCCTTCACGTCCTCGGTCACCGCCAGCCGCGTACCCTCGACCGTGAGGTGCACCATCAGCTCCGAGCCGAGCGCCTCGCGTAGCTCGACGATGCCACGCAGCCGCCGGTCGGGCGGTGTCTCCGGCTCGAGCGACGCGTCCTCGAGGTCCTCGGGGCGGATCCCCAGGATCACGGTCCTCCCCTCGTAGCCACGCAGCGCCGGATGCGTCTGCAGCGTGGCCTCGTCGAGCTTGAGGTGCTGCTTGCCGACGTCGACCGCGAGGCCGCCGTTCGCACGCGTCACCGTCGCCTCGATCATGTTCATCGCCGGCGAGCCGATGAAGCCTCCGACGAACAGGTTCACGGGGCGGTCGTAGAGCGTCTGCGGGTCGGCCACCTGCTGCAGCTCGCCCTTGCGCATGACGGCGACGCGGTCTCCCATGGTCATCGCCTCGACCTGGTCGTGCGTGACGTAGATCGTCGTCGTGCCGAGGTCGCGCTGGAGCCTGCTCACCTCGGCCCGCATCTGCACGCGCAGCTTCGCGTCGAGGTTGGAGAGCGGCTCGTCCATCAGGAACGCCGCCGGCTCGCGCACGATCGCGCGGCCCATCGCAACGCGTTGTCGCTGGCCGCCTGAGAGCGCGCGCGGCTTCCGCTTCAGGAAGGGCTCGAGCCCGAGCACCTGCGCGGCGTTGCGGACGCGCCGGTCGATCTCGTGCTTCGGCATCTTCTTGACCCGCAGCCCGAAGGCGATGTTGTCGTAGACCGAGAGGTGCGGGTAGAGCGCGTAGCTTTGGAAGACCATTGCGATGTCGCGGTCGCGCGAGGGGACGTGGTTGACGACGCGGTCGCCGATCCGCACCACGCCGCCGGAGATCTCCTCGAGCCCCGCGACCATTCGCAGCGCGGTCGTCTTGCCGCAGCCGGACGGGCCGACCAGCACCATGAACTCCCCGTCGGCGATGTCGAGCGCGAGCGAGTCGACGGCCTTCGTGCCGTCCGCGTACACCTTCGTGACTTCGTCGAAGACGACCTCTGCCACGTTCCCCCTGGTTCGAGCTGCGCGAGGGACCCTATCCCAGGCGGACGGCGCCGTGCGGAGAAAGAGCGGAGATCACGTCTCCCTGACCGCGACGGTGCCGCTCACCCCGGATCGGGTCGGAGGCGTACATTCGGCGGGTGTTCGGCGGCTTTCCGGATGAGCACCGGGACTTCTTCGAAGCCGTCCGCCGCGACACCACCTGGGACGCGGTCAGCGCCCGCTCCGGGCAGCCCCGACGCGCGATCTACGGGCCGCTGTGCGAGCTCGCCGACGAGCTCAGCGCGGAGTTCGGCCCGGTCAAGGTCTATCGGCTGCACCGCTCGCCGAACCTCTGGATCGAGCAATGGGCATACGCCGAAGCAGTCGACACGATCGCATTCGGCCTGGTCTCCTGACTCACGGAGCACGTCGGCCCCCGTGCAGGGCGCAGCTGAATCAGTCGCCGCGCTCGGGCAGGGTCGGATGGTCGGTGGGATAGACGCCGACCGCGAAGCCGTACACCGTGTCGCCGGAGCGCGGCAGCCCGTCGAACTCGGTCACGAGCTCGGCCATGCGCTCCCAGAACGCCGACGCCTGCGCCTCGGTGATCCGCGCGTGGCGGAGGAACCCCCACAGCTTCCCGTCGCGGAAGGCGGCGGCCGACTCGGCGGCCGCCGCCTCGAAGTCGTTGAAGTCCCGGGGCATCTCCTCCCCCTCGGGGCCGCGCTCGACGCCGACGTAGAACAGCCGTGCGGTGCGGCCGTAGAAGCGCTCCTCGATCGCCCGCACCCGGCGTGTCCTGACGACTTGCAGAAGGCCCGCCTCGGCGAGCACCCTCACGTGGTGAGCGACCGTGCTCTTCGGCCGTTCCAGCGCGACGGCGAGCTCGGTGACCGTCGCGGCCCGTTCGTGGAGCAGGTGGAGGATCGTCGTCCTCAGCGGGTGGCTGATCGCCTTCACCTGAGAGGGAGTCGTGAGCGCGATCCGGTCCGCGAGCTCGTAGTCGGGAGGCGGCGATTCCCCGGTCATCGCGACAGATCAGACTACCACTGTAGTATGTTCCAACTTTCCGGATCAATCAAAGGCGAGGAGGTTGCATGACCGAGGTGGTGCTCTATCACCATGTTCTGGGCTTGACCGACGGGGTGCGTGCCTTCGCCGACGAGCTGCGGCAAGCGGGGCACACGGTTCACACGCCCGACATGTTCGACGGGCAGACCTTCGACACCATCGGCGACGGCATCGCGTTCGCGCGGGAGCAGGGGTTCGCCGAGCTCGCCGGGCGGGGCGTCGCGGCCGCCGAGCAGATCGGCCGGGATCTCGTCTACGCCGGCTTCTCGTTCGGGGTCATCCCCGCACAGCAGCTCGCCCAGACCCGGCCGGGCGCACGCGGGGCGCTGCTCATGTACTCCTGCCTCCCGGTCTCCGAGTTCGGAACGGCGTGGCCGGACGGCGTCCCGGTGCAGGTGCACGCCAAGGCCGACGACACGGAGTTCGCCGAAGACCGCGCTGCAGCCGATGCGCTCGTCGCGTCGACCCGGGACGCCGAGCTCTTCCTGTACCCGGGTCACCAGCACCTCTTCGCCGACTCGTCGGCCTCCGACTACGACCCGGATGCTGCGGCCCTGCTGCTGGAGCGCGTGCGAAGGTTCCTCGACGCCGTCTAGCTTCTCCGGGGGTCGCCCTCGACGACGCCGTGCGGCTCGCCGTACTCCGCGAGGAGCTCGAGGAACGGGTCGGCCGGGAAGGCCTCCGGGCCGAGCACTCCCTTGCCCTCCCAGGTGCCTGCGGCGAGCAGCTCGAGCGCGATCACGGGATTGAGCGCGGTCTGGAGGACGACGGCCTGGTGGCCGTACTCGCGCATCGTCTGCCCGTTGTCGGACACGTGGTAGAGGTACACGGCGCCCTCGCCGCCGTCCTTGCGCTTCCCGGTCACGAGCGTGCCCGCGCACGTCCTGCCGCGCATCCGGTTGCCGATAGTCGCCGGGTCGGGGAGCGCCGCCGCCACGACGTCGCGCGGCGCGACCTCGACCCCGCGCACCCGCACCGGTTCGGTCGAGTCGAGACCGAGCTTGTGCAGCGTCTGCAGGACGTCGATGAACTCGGCGCCGAGCCCGTACTTGAACGTCACGCGACGACAGGCGATCTCCCGAGGCACGAGCACGACCTCCTCGTGCTCGACGTTGACGCACTCGATCACGCCGATCCCCTCGGGGAACTCGAACAGCTCGGGCTCGGAGAACGGCTCCGTCGTGTAGAAGCCACGCCCCTCCTCCCAGATCAGCGGCGGGTTGAGGCACTCCTCGATCGTCGTCCAGATCGAGAAGGTCGGCGCGAAGTCGTAGCCCTCGACGACGAGGTCCGCACCGTCGCGCACCGCCACCTCGTCGATCTCGTCGAAGAGGTGATCGGCGGCATAGCGCGCGAAGACGTCGGCGAGCCCGGGCTCGACGCCGATTCCCGCCAGCGCGAGCAGGCCGCGCTCGCGCCAGCGCTCGTGCGCGGCGAGCTCCTCCTCGCCGAGCAGCACGCCGGGGCCCGAGAGCGTCATGGCCATGTCGAGATACGTGCAGCCGTGCTCGAACGCGGCCTCGAGAATCGGCGGGTTGAAGCGCGGATCGGCAGCGTTGAGCACGGCCTCCGCCCCCGTCTCCCGGAGGAGGCCGACGAGCGTCTCCCGATCGCCCGCGTCGACCCGCGCCGCGGCGAAGCGGCCGTCGCCCTGCCGCTCCACGACGGCGCCCGGGCGCGCGGGGTCGAGGTCGGCGAACGTGATCCGCTCGAAGAAGTCGCGGCGCTTCGCGACCGCGGCGACGGCGGCGCCGACGGCGCCGGTGCCCACCACGAGGACCTTCATCAGCGGCGGCGGATCAGGGTGACGCCCTCGCGGAACGGGAGGAGCACCGCCTCCACCCGCTCGTCGTGGAGAACGTGCTCGTTGAAGCGGGCGATCGCCTGCGCGTTGTCCCCGTCGGCGTCGAGGCCGAAGAGGGTGTTGTCGGCTGCGATCAGCCCGTCGGGCGCGAGTTTGGGGAGGATCGCCTCGTAGTAGTCGACGTAGCCGCCCTTGTCGGCGTCGATGAAGGCCAGGTCGAACGGCCCGTCCAGCGTTGCGAGGGTCTCGACCGCCGGGCCGAGCCGGTACTCGATCCTGTCGGCGACCCCGGCCTCCTCCGCGTAGCGCCGGGCGACGGCGGTCGTCTCCTCGTCGATGTCGCAACTGACGATGGTTCCGTCCTCGGGAAGCGCGCGGGCCATCGCGATCGACGACCAGCCGGTGAACGTGCCCACCTCGAGGACGCGCTTCGCGCGTGTCATCGAGACGAGGAAGGAGAGGAAGGCCCCCTCCACGTGGCCGACCATCATCTGCGGCGCGTCCTGCGAGGCCTTCGTCTCGGCGGCGAGGCGCTCGAAGAGCTCGAGACGCGCGCTCGTGTACCGCTCGGCATAGGCCTCGACCTCGTCAGGGATGTAGCGCGCCATCGCCGCCCACCCTATCGCTCCCTTTGAACGGCGAGAGGATGCGAACGGCCAGGGCCGGGGAGCAGCCCTGCTCGACGAGCTCGATCAGCTGCTGCAGGTCGCAGCGTTCGTCACGCGCGACGCGCGCCGCGAGCAGCGCCGGGAAGCCGCAGCGGACGAGCTCCGACTCCCGCCACCTGACGACTGCCTGCGTGCCTTGCTGCTTCGCTGCCATCTCCGGCCGCTTCGGAGGGGGCGCCGCGTCGGGTGCCGCGCCCCCTGTCCACGAGACTCCCTCGTCCGTCGCCTACGACCGGTGCTTGACGAGCTTGCCCCTGGGCGAGATCACGTACCACTTGCCGCCGCTCTGGTTCAGGTTCTCGCCGTTGGCCTGGCCCGCGGCCGAGTCGCCGGCATAGGTGTAGAGGGGCCACCGGCTGTAGGTGACGACCTTGCCCCCGGCCGGATCCTTGTCGAGGCCGAGCAGCCTTGTCTTGGCGGCGCCGCCGGCCTTGGGCCTGCCCGAGCCCTTCCACTTCAACGGAGGCCAGTAGAGCGCGCACGAGCCCGTGCACGTGACGTGCCGGCGCGCGTCCTTCATGAAGACGTACAGCGTCCGGCCGCGGGCGTTGACGAGGACGACGCCCAGTCCCGAGATCTTCCGGGTCTTCACGACCGCAGAGCTCAGCGAGTGTCGCGCCCCCGCCACGCCGCTCGTGGGCGCCGAGGACCTGGACGAGCCGCCGCAGCCGGCTGCGACGAGGACGAGCGCCGCGAGCAGAGCGACCACGATCAGGGGCGTCCGGTGCCGATGGGGGTTGCCGCGCGGGACCTTCACGTTCATCTCCTCCTTCGATCGGCTACCTGGTCTCATCGCGCGGGCGCGCCCGTCGGATTGCGCCGTGTTATAGTGAACTCAATGGTTCAGTATCATGGACCCGTCGACCGCGCCTTCGCAGCCCTCGCCGACCCGACCCGGCGTGCCGTCCTCGAGCGGCTCGGCTCGGGCAGCGCGACGATCAGCGAGCTCGCCGAGCCCTTCGGCATGTCGCTGACCGGGATGAGGAAGCACATCAGGTTGCTCGAGGAGGCCGAGCTCGTCACGACGGAGAAGATCGGCCGCGTCCGCAGGTGCATGCTGGCCCCCTACGCCTTCGAGGGCATAAGCACCTGGCTGCGGCGGCTCGACCGGTTCGCCCAGGTAGTCGAACGGACGAAAGGAGCCTGATGGCCAGGAAGTTCACCGCCGAGGAGAAGGCCGCCGCGAAAGCGGCGCTGAAGGACGCCGAAGGAGAGAAGGCCGTGCTCGAGGCGATCGAGAAGATGGCCGACGCCGACAAGGCGATGGCGAAGCGGATCCATGCGATCGTCCGCAAGGCCGCCCCCGAGCTGACGCCGCGCACCTGGTACGGCATGCCGGCCTACTCGAAGGACGACAAGGTCGTCTGCTTCTTCCGGGACGCCGGCAAGTTCAAGGACCGCTACGCGACGTTCGGCTTCAACGACAAGGCGAACCTCGACGACGGCTCGATGTGGCCCACCGCGTACGCCCTGACCAAACTGACCACGGCCGACGAGGGCAAGATCGCGAAGCTCGTCAAGCAGGCGGTGACCTGATGAACGAGACGACGGTCACCACCCCGAACGAGCTCGAGATCCGCGTCGAGCGGGTCTTCGACGCGCCGCGGGAGCACGTCTTCTCCGTCTGGACGGATCCGCAGCTGATCCCCGAGTGGTGGGGCGACCAGACGGTCGTCGAGGAGATGGACGTCCGTCCCGGCGGCCGCTGGCGCTTCAACACGGGCTACGGCGTCGTCGAGGGCGAGTTCCGCGAGGTCGAGCCGCCGGAGCGGCTCGTGCAGACGTTCCAGAATCACCTGCAGACGCTGGAGTTCGAGGACCTCGGTGACAACCGGACGCGGCTGACGCAGACGATGCGTTTCGCCTCGACCGAGGAGCGGGACACGACGATGCAGTACGGCGTCGAGGAGGGGGCGAAGAACGGCTTCGCGCGCGTCGACGCAGTGCTGCAGAAGCTCGCCGCGCGGAGCTGACGCCCCCGGAAACGCCAAAGCCCGCGAACCGCTTGCGCAGTTCCCGGGCTTTGACGCCGCGTACTCTCTCACACCGGACCGGGCTCGTCAAGGGGCGGCCGCGATGAGTTTCGCGGCGTGTCACGGTCGTAGCTGCGTCAGCCCACGATGTGAGGAGGAGAGATGTCGACCACCACGTCGAAGCTCGACATCAGCAAGGTCGGCCGGGTCTGCGTGACCGTCGCCGACACCGACCGGGCGCTCGAGTTCTACGTCGGCACGCTCGGCTTCGAGAAGGTCGTCGACGTGCTGATGGGCCCGGACATGCGCTGGGTCGAGGTCCAGGTCGGCGGCGCGGAGACGACGATCGCGCTCGCCCCGCCGCCGCAGGGCCGGCCCGCCGGCGGCGTCGAGACCGGGATCTGCCTCGACACGAGCGACGTCGACGCCGCCCATGCGGCCCTGAAGGCGGCGGGCGCGGACGTCGACGACGAGGTCAGCCGCTACGGCGGTCCGGTACCGCCGATGTTCTGGGTCCGCGACCCGGACGGCAACTCGCTCATCGTCGTCCAGCCGTCGAGCTGACCACGAGCTGCGATCTGCGGACGGTCGACTTCCTGGCGCGCCTCCGGCTCCGCACGGGGGCGCGCCTCGTCCGCGCACCGCGCGAGCTTTGGGAGCTGCTCGACCTCTGCGGTCTAGTCGAGGTGGTCGGGAAGGTCGAGCAGCGGGAAGAGCCGCTGCGTGTCGAGGAAGAAGGTCAGCTCGACGATTCTGCCCTCTGAGACCTCCGGGACGATGAGCGCCCAGGGGTCGCGCCCGCCGTCCGGCGCGGGCTTGTACTGGGCCCAGGCCGGCATCCCGTTGACGAGGCCGACGGGCACGAGCTTCAAGCCTTTGCAGCCGATGCCGGGGCCGAGCCACCAGGCGAAGAGATCGTCCCGCCCTTTCAGCCACAGGCTGTACGGAGGCATCGACTGGACCGCGTCCTCGTGCAGGAGCTCCGTCAGCCGGTCGATGTCGTAGACCTCGAAGGCGGCGACGTAGCGGTCGAGCAGCTCCCTCGTCTCGGCGTCGAGCTCGGACGGCTCGGCGATCTCCGCCTTCGCGAGCGTCGCGCGGGCCCGCTGCAGCGCGCTGTTCACCGAGGCGACGCTCGTCTCGAGCAGCTCGGCCGCCTCGCTCGCCTGCCAGCGCAGGACCTCGCAGAGGATGAGCGCGGCGCGCTGCCTCGGCGGCAGGTGCTGGAGCGCGGCGACGAAGGCGAGCCGGAGCGTGTCGCGCTGCTCGGCGAGCTCGTCCGGCGTCGGCAGCGGCGTGATCCAGGTCACCTCGGGCAGCTCGGCGAGGTTCTCGAACAGCGGCTCCTGCGCGGGCCCGAGATCCATCGGCCGCGCCCGCCGCTCGCGGCCGGCGAGCGAGTCGAAGCAGACGTTCGTCGCGATCCGGTACAGCCACGACTTGAGCGCCGAGCGGCCCTCGAAGCGGTCGAGCGACCGCCAGGCGCGGAGCATCGTCTCCTGCACCGCATCCTCGGCCTCGAACGCCGAGCCGAGCATGCGGTAGCAGTAGCCGGTCAGCTCGCGCCGGTACTGCTCGAGCGCGTCTGCCGTGGCGGTCTCGGCGGTGGCCACGACGGACATCCTAGGCACTGGGCAGCCGCGGCGCGCCCGGGCTCGTCGACCTCGATCCTCGTCATCTTCAGCATCGCGGCCTTCGTCCGCTGCGCGCGGTCGCGGTCGGGATCGGCGAGCAGCCCGCGCAGCCGCTTCGGCACGATCTGCGTCATCACGGAGCCCGCCGGCCGCGGCCCGGCCTCCTCGGCCTCGGCGTCGAACCACAGCCAGGTTCGTCAGCCGCTGGACCCGCGGGAGGCCAGGCGATTTAAGGAACACGTAATGAGTTGGTAATCCGGTCGAAATCGACGCGGTGGATCCTTGAACCGTCCGGGCTCTCGCGTCGAAAGGAGTACTGATGCGCTCGAAGAGATGGCTCGCCGCGGCAGTCGCCTCGGCGGCGCTTGTCGCGGTGCCGACGGCGACGGCCGGCATGCTCCACCCCACGTTCGGGGCACGGCTGTCGGGCATGGGCGAGCACGGGATCGTCAACCTCCATGCCCACGCGAAGGGGCACCGGCTCTGCTGGCAGTTCGAGCTGTCGCTCATGCACCTCACCGGCGCGACGGTGCGCGACGCGCACGGGATGATCGTCGCCCGCCTCGGCCACATGTACCGTGCGAAGGGCTGCGCGATGGTGCCGAAGCGATCCCTCGCCCTGATCGAGTCGAAGCCCGGCCGCTACCGGGTCTGGGTCGCCACGAACGGCCATCCGGGCGAGCTGCGCGGCACGCTGCACGCCGGAATGGCGCACATGTAGATGGAGCAGCCGCCCCCCACCGGTGAGCACGGCCCCGCCGACGAGGACCGGCCCCGCCGCTACGGCCGCAGGCTGTTCCTCGCAACGGTGGCGGGCGGCGTCTCCTCGCTCTACTGGGGCAAGGCCGCCTGGGACCACGTCACCGGCGTCGTCTCCCCGGTCGCGAACGCGGTCGCGCCGATCTTCCCGACCGGCGGCTGGCGCATCTACACGATCTCCGGCCAGATGCCGGTCTTCGACCCCGCCACCTGGCGGCTCCGGATCGGCGGGCTCGTCGAGCAGCCCGTCTCCCTGACGTACGACGAGCTCCGTTCGCTACCGCACGTCGAGCAGGTCTCGAACTTCCACTGCGTGACCGGCTGGTCGGTACGGAACGTCCACTGGGGCGGCGTCCGCATCTCGGACGTCCTCTCCCGGGCGCGGCCGCTCCACTCCGGCCACGCGCTCAGGTTCGTCTCGATGGAGGTGCCGTACGTCGACTACCTGACGCGCCCGCAGGCGTCGCTCCACGACGTGCTGCTCGCCTACGAGATGGACGGCGCCCCTCTGCCGCGCGAGCACGGCGCCCCCGTGCGCCTGGTCATCCCCGAGATGTACGGCTACAAGAACGTGAAGTGGCTGCAGGCAATCGACGTCGTTCCACGGGCGGCGCAGGGCTACTGGGAGAACCTCGGCTACGACCGCGATGCCTGGGTCGGCCGCTCGAACGGGTACTGAGCGTGCGAGCCGGTCACGTCAAGCGCTTCTCGCCGGTTGAACGCCTGCTCCACTGGGTGAACGCGCTCGGCTTCTTCTTCCTCCTCGCGACGGGGCTGATCCTCTACGTGCCGCGGCTCTCGATGCTCGTCTCGCGGAGGCAGACGATCCAGGGGCTCCATTTCTGGGGTGGCGTCGGCTGGCTATGCGTGCTCGCCGCCGTCGTGGTGCTCGGCGGCCGCCGACTGCGCGCCACCGCGCGCGAGCTCGACACGTTCGACCGCGACGACCTGCGCTGGCTTCGGGGCCGGCGCGGTGCCCCGCAGGGAAGGTTCAACGCCGGCCAGAAGATCAACGCGATCCTGACCGCCGCCTTCACGGTCCTGTTCGGCGTCTCCGGCCTCCTCCTCTGGTTCGGGGAGCAGGACACCCGCTTCCGCTTCGCGAGCACGGTGATCCTCCACGACGGCCTCATGTACGTCTCGCTCATGCTCCTCGCCGGGCATCTCTATCTCGCGCTGATCCACCCGGCGACGCGCCACGCGCTACGGGGGATGACGCTCGGCAGCGTCGACGCCGAGTGGGCGGCTCGGCACCACGCGAAGTGGAAACCGGAGTAGGAGCGGCGCGGGGATGCAGACCGTCCTCGTCGTCGACGACGAGCCGATCGTCAGGGACGTCGTCGTCCGCTACCTCGAGCGCGACGGGTTTCGCACGCTCACGGCGTCGGACGGCGATTCGGCGCGGGCGCTGATCGAGGAGCGCGAGCCGCAGCTCGTCGTGCTCGACGTGATGCTGCCCGGCACGGACGGGCTTGCGCTCTGCCGCTGGATCCGCGGCCGCTCGGGCCTGCCCGTGATCCTCCTCACGGCCCGCGGCGAGGAGGCGGACCGCATCGTCGGGCTCGAGCTGGGCGCGGACGACTACGTCACGAAGCCGTTCTCCCCGCGCGAGCTCGCCGCGCGTGTGCGCACGGTCCTCCGGCGCAGCAACGGCGGCCCGCCTGCGCGCGAGGCCGTCTCTTTCGGCGAGATCGAGCTCGACGGCGCCGGTCGCGAGGCGCGGCGCGCCGGCACCCCGGTTCAGCTCACGGCGAAGGAGTTCGAGCTGCTCTGGTTCCTCGCCTCGCATCCTCGCCATGTCTTCTCCCGCGACCAGCTCATGGCGCGCGTCTGGGGCTACGAAGCCGCCGTCGACACGGGCACGGTGACCGTCCACGTGCGCCGTCTGCGGGAGAAGATCGAAGCCGATCCGAGCCGGCCCCGGCACCTCCACACGGTCTGGGGCGTCGGCTACCGCCTCGACCCGTGACCGAGCTCGCCCTCGTCGTGGCCGCGGGCAGCCTCGTCTCGGGGCTCGCCCTCGCGTTCCTCCTGCGGCGGGCGCCCACGGTCTGGGCCCAGCTCTCGGGGCTTGCGCTCATCGCCGTCTGCGTCCCGCTCGCCGCGGTGCTGCTGTCGGGCTGGGTGATGTTCCACATGGGCGCGGACGTGAAGATCCTCGCCGTCGCCGCGGGCTCGGCGACGGCAGCCGTCTTCGCGGCCCTCGTCCTCGCGCGCTCGATCACCGCCTCGCTGCGGCGCGTCTCCGCGGCCTCTCAGGAGCTCGCGGCAGGCGAGCTGTCGGCGCGGGCGCCCGTGGGCGGCGCGCGGGAGATCGCCGAGCTGGCCGGCTCCTTCAACGCGATGGCCTCCGGGCTCGAGCAGCTCTTCGACGCCCGTCGCGAGCTCGTCGCCTGGGCGAGCCACGACCTCCGCGCGCCGATCGCCTCGCTGCAGGCGATGCTCGAGGCGATCGAGGACGGGCTCATGTCCGCCGAGGACTACCTCCCGACTCTGCGCGAGCAGGTGCGGACACTCTCCGCACTCGTCGACGACCTGTTCGAGCTGGCGCGGATCGACGCCGGGGCGCTCACGCTCGAACTGCGCCGCGTGCCGGTCGCGCCGCTGGTCGACTCCGCCCTGCGGCTCCTGCGGCCGGAGGCGGAGGCCCGCGGCGTCGCGCTCAGCGCGCACGTGGACGAGGAGGCCGAGGCGGAGCTGGCCCCGGAGAAGTTCGAGCGTGTCCTCTTCAACCTCGTCACGAACGCGCTGCGCCACACGCCCTCCGACGGCTCGGTGGCGGTGCACGTCGAGCGGCGTGATGCCGACCTGCTGCTTCGCGTCGAGGACAGCGGCGAGGGGCTGCCCGCGGAGGCTCCGGCCCGGATGTTCGAGCGCTTCTGGCGGGCCGACCGCGCGCGCACGGGCAGCGGCGCGGGGCTCGGCCTCGCCATCGCCCGGGGCCTCGTCGAGGCGCACGGCGGCCGCATCTGGGCCGAGAACCGGCCGCAGGGCGGAGCCTGCGTGTCGTTCACGCTCCCGGCGGCGTAGCTAGGTGTCGTGACCACGGAGGTGTGAGACGCGGCTGATGGGTGGCCGTGCTCCGAGCGAGCTGTGCGGTCGTCGGTTGTTGTACCAGCGGATGTAGCTGGGGAGGGCGCGGGCTCGTCGGCTGCTGGAGGG
>Ga0209810_1000840_pt1 | contig 56004 bp, 49 predicted proteins | sample Coa_R1_7_FD_187159 | JGI IMG/M metagenome (GOLD analysis project Ga0209810, IMG submission 187159) | Surface soil microbial communities from Centralia Pennsylvania, which are recovering from an underground coalmine fire - Coalmine... | ecosystem: Environmental > Terrestrial > Soil > Unclassified... | reverse complement strand
TCGCGCCGGAGCCCGGCCTCGGTGAGGCGGCCGCCGCTGGTGACGGCCAGGGTCACGGCCGCCGCGTGCCCGGCGCCCCGCCGGCCGAGCAGCTCCAGGGCCCGGGAGACCACGCACCGGAGCTGGTGCGTCTCCGGCATCGGGCTCCGTCCCGCGTTCGCCATGGCTCGTAGGTCAGCTGGTCGAAGTCCACCGGCCGGGATCGCCCCCGGGCGAGGAGGTCCCGGGCGGAGATGAAGCCCACGATGCGCGGGCCCTCGACCACGGGCAGGTGGCGAACACCGAGTTCGATCACGGCCGCGGCCGCCTCCTCGACCGGGTCATCGGGGGCGATGGTGCGGGGGTTGGGGGTCATGGCGGCCTCGGTCGGGGACGTCCCCGGGTCGGTCGTGATCGCCCCCGGCGCCATCAGCGAGCGCACCGTGCGCCCGCGCCGCGGGAACCTCCGGACCCTCATCACCCCGCGCCCTGGGTCGCGAGCCCGGGCCGGGCTGCGCACCACCACCGGCTGCACACCGCCCCGCCTGGCTCAGGTCGAGCCCAGCGTGGCCCGCACCTGGTGGGCGATCTCGAGGTCCTCCCGGGCCTCGATCACCAGCGTCCGCACCCGCGCCCCGGCGGCAGTGATCTCACCGTCGCGGCTGGTGGCGGCGTTGCGGCCCGGGTCCAGGGCCACGCCCAGGAAGCCGAGCCCGGCCGCGGCCCGGGCCCGCACCTCGGGCGCGTGCTCGCCCACCCCGCCGGTGAAGACGAGCAGGTCGAGGCCGTCCATGGCCGCGGCCATGGACGCGATCCCGCCCCGCAGCCGGTGCACGTAGACGTCGAGGGCGAGACACGCCGCCGGGTCGCCGGCCCGGCTCCGGGAGAGCACCTCCCGCATGTCGGCCGTACCCGCCAGGCCGAGCAGCCCGGAGCGGTGCTCGAGAGTGGCGGCCAGCTCGGCCGGGGGCGTCCCCGCGTGCTCCTCCAGCCAGAGCACCAGGCCGGGGTCGACGCTCCCGGAGCGGGTGGCCATGACCAACCCCTCCAGGGGGGTGAAGCCCATGGTGGTGTCGACCGAGCGGCCGCCTTGGACGGCGGCCAGCGAGGCCCCGGCCCCCAGGTGGCAGGTGACGACGCGGAGCTCGTCGAGAGGACGGCCAAGTAGCTCCGCCGCGCGTCGCGCGGCGTAGGCGTGGGAGAGGCCGTGGAAGCCGAACCGCCTCAGGTCCCACCGCTTCCGCCACTCGGGAGGCAGCGCATAGGTGGCGGCTGCCTCGGGCATCGAGGCGTGGAAGGCGGTGTCGAAGCACGCCACCGCCGGGACGCCGGGGAGGGCCGCGGTCACGGTTCGGAGCGCCGCCAATGACTTGGGCTGGTGCAGGGGGGCGAGGTCGGTCAGGGCCGCCAGCCGGCGTTCGACCTCGTCGTCGAGCATGACCGGGCCGGAGAACTCGGTTCCCCCGTGGACGATGCGATGGCCGACCGCGTCCACGGGGCCCATCTCCCGCACCGCCGCCGCCACCGCCGACTCCTCGGCCAGGCCGCGCGGGGCGGGGAGGTCACGGCTGGCCGTCAGCGTGTCGTCGGCCGCCAGCGTCCGCAGCTTGAGGCTGCTCGAGCCGGCGTTCACGACCAGGATCCGCATCACCCGTGGGACCAGGTCCAGTCGCGGATCTCGGGGGCGTCCTCGCCCTCGAGCCGGGTATGGGCGCGGGCGGCCAGGCGGCGGTCGCTCATCAGCTGGCGCACGTGCCCGGCCCGGCCGGCGAGCCCCGGCACCCGGTCGATCACGTCCATGACCAGGTGGAAGCGGTCGAGGTCGTTGAGCATGACCATGTCGAAGGGGGTGGTGGTGGTGCCCTCCTCCTTGTAGCCGCGCACGTGCAGGTTGTCGTGGTTGGTCCGGCGGTAGGTCAGCCGGTGGATGAGCCACGGGTAGCCGTGGTAGGTGAACACCACCGGCCGGTCGCTGGTGAAGAGGGCGTCGAACTCGGCGTCGGACAGGCCATGGGGATGCTGGCTGGGCGGCTGGAGGCGCATCAGATCGACCACGTTCACCACCCGCACCTTGAGGTCGGGCAGGTGCCGGCGGATCAGGTCGACCGCGGCCAGGGTCTCGAGTGTGGGCACGTCGCCGCAGCAGGCCAGGACCACGTCCGGCTCGCTGCCCTGGTCGTTGCTGGCCCAGTCCCAAATGCCGATCCCCCGGGTGCAGTGGAGGACGGCGTCCTCCATGGAGAGCCAGTTGAGCGAGGGCTGCTTCCCGGCCACGATCACGTTCACGTAGTGGCGGCTGCGCAGGCAGTGGTCGGCCACCGAGAGCAGGCAGTTGGCGTCGGGCGGGAGGTAGACCCGGATGATCTCGGCCTTCTTGTTGACCACGTGGTCGATGAAGCCCGGGTCCTGGTGCGAGAAGCCGTTGTGGTCCTGCCGCCAGACGTGGGAGGAGAGGAGGTAGTTCAGGGAGGCGAGCGGCCGCCGCCAGGGGATGTCCCGGGTCACCTTGAGCCACTTGGCGTGCTGGTTGAACATCGAGTCGACGATGTGGATGAAGGCCTCGTAGCAGTTGAAGAGGCCCTGCCGGCCGGTCAGGAGGTACCCCTCCAGCCAGCCCTGGCAGAGGTGCTCGGAGAGGACCTCCATCACCCGGCCGTCGGGGTCCAGGTGCTCGTCGGTGGCGAGCGTCGCCGCCTCCCAGGTCCGGCCGCTGGCCTCGAACACCGCCTCGAGTCGGTTGGAGGCCGTCTCGTCGGGGCCGAAGAGCCGGAAGTTGCGCGGGTTGCGTCGCATCACGTCGCGCAGGAAGGCCCCCAGCACCCGGGTCGGCTCGGAGGTGGTCGCCCCCGGTTTCGGGACCGCCACCGCGTAGTCGCGGAAGTCGGGCAACGATAGCTCCTGGAGCAAGGTTCCCCCGTTGGTGTGGGGGTTGGCGCTCATGCGACGGTGTCCCCGGGGGGGAAGCTCGGCCAGTTCGGGGACGAGCCGTCCCTGTTCGTCGAACAGCTCCTGAGGGCGGTAGCTTTGCATCCAGGACTCGAGCAGCCGGAGGTGCTCGGGGTTGGTCCTGGCCTCGGGGATGGGGACCTGGTGCGACCGCCAGGTTCCCTCCACCGGCCGGCCGTCGACCTCCCTTGGCCCGGTCCAGCCCTTGGGCGTCCGGAGCACGATCATCGGCCAGCGCGGTCGGCCCCCACCCCGGCCCTGGCGGGCGGCGTGCTGGAGGTCGTGGATCTCCTCGACCACCCGGTCCAGGGTCGCCGCCATCCGCTGGTGGACGGTGGGGGGATGGTCGCCCTCCACGACGTAGGGCCGGTGGCCGTAGCCCTCGAGCAGGGCCAGGAGCTCGTTCTCCGGGATGCGGGCCAGCACGGTGGCGCTGGCGATCTTGTAGCCGTTGAGGTGGAGGATGGGCAGCACCGCCCCGTCCCGGGCCGGATTCAAGAACTTGTTGGAGTGCCAGCTGGCGGCCAACGGCCCGGTCTCGGCCTCGCCGTCGCCGACGATACAGCACACCAGGAGGTCGGGGTTGTCGAAGGCGGCGCCGTAGGCATGGGCGAGTGAGTAGCCGAGCTCGCCCCCTTCGTGGATCGAGCCCGGGGTCTCGGGCGCGACGTGGCTGGGGATGCCGCCCGGGAAGGAGAAGCGCCGGAACAGCCTTCGCATCCCCTCCCGGTCGCGGGTGATCTCCGGGTAGACCTCGCTGTAGGTCCCCTCCAGGTAGGCGTTGGCCACCAGGCCGGGGCCCCCGTGCCCGGGGCCGATCACGTACATGGCGTTCAGGTCCCAGTTCCTGATCACCCGGTTGAGGTGGGCGTAGATGAAGTTGAGCCCGGGGGTGGTGCCCCAGTGGCCGAGCAGCCGCGGCTTGACGTGCTCGGGGCGCAGGGGCTCCTCCAGCAGCGGATTGTCGAGCAGGTAGATCTGGCCGACGGAGAGATAGTTGGCCGCGCGCCAGTAGGCGTCGATCAGCCGGAGCTCGCCGGCCCCGAGCGGCTCAGTGGCGAGAGGTGGTCGGTGGGCCTCATCGAGCATCTGCTTCACCTCGTGATCACGGGTGAGGCCGACCCGGTCCGCGCCGGCCCGGGGCCCGGCCACGGGATCGCGCGGGCGCTCCCTGCTTCCAGCATGGCACGGCCCCCGACCCCACAGCCGGGGTCGAGTACTGGCGTCCGGAGGCCCTGCCGCCGCCGGGGCCGGTGGGGCGCCGGGTCGGGCGTCACCCGCCGGCCCCCGGGCGAGCGCGGGCTTGACCTGCAAACCTTTGCACGCAATCCTTTTCATTCGAGGACGGGGTATGGCGGAGCGAGACGGGGCGCGGCCCCGCGTCACCTTGAAGCAGGTGAGCGAGCTGGCCGGGGTGTCGCAGAGCACGGTCTCGCGCATCCTCAACCGGCGCCACAGCGCGGTGCCGATCGCCGCCGCCACCAGGGAGCGGGTCCTGCGGGTGATCGAGGAGCTGGACTATCGACCGCACCCGCTGGCGCGGGGCCTGCGGGGCGGGGGCACGGCCCTGCTCGGGCTGATCGTGCGCGAGGTGGCCGATCCCTTCTTCGCCGCGGCCATCGAGGCCATCGCCGACGAGAGCCGCCGCCACGGCTACAGCCTGGTGCTGGGCCACGCCCGCAGCAGCGCTCGCGAGGCCCTGGTGCTGGCCGAGGTCCTGGAGACGCGCCACTGCGACGGGGCCATCCTGCTCGGCGACCTGCGCGACGAGCCCCGGCTCTGGGCGGAGCTGGAGGGCAGCGAGCTGGCGGTCGTGGCCGTGTGCCAGGGCGGCCGCGCCCCGGGGATCCCGACCGTCGACTGCGACAACCGGGTGGGAACGGTCATGGCCCTGCAACACCTCCACGGGCTGGGCCATCGCCGGATCGCCTTTCTGGACGCGGGCTGGCTGGGCGACGTGGAGGAGCGGCGCCTGGCCTACCACGCCTTCATGGCCGAGCGGGGGCTGCCGGTTCTGGAGGGCTACCACCAGCGGCTGCCGGGCAACCATCCGGACGCGGGACTGAGCGCCTTCCGGGCCCTGCTCGAGCTGTCCTCGCCGCCGAGCGCGGTGTTCTGCGCCACCGACCAGGTCGCCCTCGGAGTCCTGGCCGCCGCCGCCCGGGCCGGGCTCAGGGTCCCGGCCGACGTGTCGGTGGTGGGGTTCGACGACATCCCCATGGCCCGGTTCGCGGTGCCCGGCCTGACCACCGTGCGCCAGCCGCTCCGGCGCATGGCCCGGCTGGCGGTGGAGCGGCTGCTCGGTCTGATCCGGTCGGGCGCGGCGCCGCGGAGCGGCCCTGCCCGTAGGGAGCGATTGCGTCCCTCGCTGGTCGTGCGCGGCTCCACGGCCGCGCCCGGGGGCGGGGCGGGGGGAGCGGCGTCCCGTGGCTGACGATCCGGTCGAGACCGTCCCCCCGGTGCGGCGGACCCGCCTGGCCGCGGTTCGGGCCGCGGCTGCCCGGCAGGTGATGGCCATCTCCTGGATCGGGGTCCTGGCCGGGATCGTGGTGATCGGGGCCATCGCCACCTACACCGCGCCCTGTGGTTGCTTCTTGACCGGCGACAACCTGCTCACCACCGCCCAGGAGTTCTCGTACATCGCCATCGCCGCCCTGGGAGGGGCGATGGTGATCATGACCCGCGGCATCGACCTGTCGGTGGGGGCGAACATGGCCTTCACCGGCCTGATCACGGCCACGCTGCTGTCCCGCTTCCACCTGCACCCGGTGGCGGCGGTGGCCATCGGCCTGGCGCTGGGCCTGGGAGCTGGCCTGCTCAACGGCCTCCTGATCACCGTGGCCGGGATGCAGCCGTTCATCGCCACCCTGGGCACGATGAGCGTCTTCCGCGGCCTCGCCCTCGTCTACAGCCAGGGCTTCACCCTCTACCCGCCGGCTTCCTTCACCGCGCTGGGCCAGGGGCACCTGGGGCCGATCCCCAACCCGTTCGTGATCCTGGTGGGCTTGACGGTCCTGCTCTCCGCCTTCCTCAGCGGCACCGCCCTGGGCCGGCACGTCTACGCCGTCGGCGGCAACGAGGACGCCGCCCGCCTCCTCGGCATCGAGGTGGAGCGGGTCAAGGTGTTCGTGTACGTCCTGGCCGGGCTGCTGGGGGCGGTGGGCGGCATCCTGCTGATGTCGTTCCTGGGCTCGGCGAACCCGGGCGCGGCGACCGGGTACGAGCTGGACGTGATCGCGGCCGCGGTCATCGGCGGGGTCAGCCTCTTCGGGGGGGAGGGGACGTTGTTCGGCACCGTGCTGGGGGCGGCCTTGATCCAGGAGATCCAGAACGTCCTCCTGCTGGAGCGCGTGCCCGGGTACTGGACGACGCTCGTGGTCGGGCTGGTGATCCTGGGCGCGATCGGCGTCGACCAGGTCCGGCGGCGCCTGCGGAGGACGTGACGGGACGAGGGGGAGTGGATCGGGAACGATCCGAGACTGCGAGGAGGTGTCACATGAGTAGGGAGAGAAGAGGGGAGACGGGTTCCGGGCGCATCTCGCGGCGTGACTTCCTGGGCCGGGCGACCGGGGCCGCGGCCGCGCTGGCCGTGGGCGGTGGCATCGGCGGCGTCCTGGCCGCCTGCGGCGGCGGCCCGACCGTGGTCAGCAGGAAGAAGACGTACACGATCGCGATCGTGCCCAAGGGCCTGGACAACCCGGTGTTCGCGCTCGCCAACCTGGGCGGCCAGGTGCGGGCGAAGGAGCTGGGCAACGTCCACTTCATCTTCACCGCCAGCAGCACCACGGACACCAACGGGGACGTCAACGTCATCCAGGGGCTCATCGAGCAGAAGGTGGACGCCATCGGCGTCAGCTGCAACGACCCCAACGCCTACGTGCCGGTGCTCAACCATGCCGTCGACTCGGGCATCAAGGTGATGTGCTGGGACTCGGACGCGCCCAGCAGCAAGCGGGCGGTCTTCTACGGCGTGGACAGCACCGCGGTCGGCAAGCGGATGGGCCAGGAGATCACCCGCTTGCTCAACGGGCAGGGCAACATCGTCATCATCAGCGGCGACCCGGCGGCGCTGAACCTGAACCAGCGCATCCAGGGGGTGAGGTCCGCCCTTCCCTCGGGGATCAAGGTGCTGCAGGTCCTCTACACCAACGACGACATCCCCAGCGCCATCCAGAAGACCGAGGACGCGATCCGCACCTACCCCGACCTGAACGGGATCGTCATGGTGGGCGGCTGGGCCCTGTTCTCCAACGAGGGGGCGACGCCGCTGCTCGACCAGAAGAAGGGGCAGATCAAGGTCGTCTCCTTCGACCCGCTGAAGTCGGTGGTCGACTACCTGCGCGACGGCATCGTGCAGTCGGTGTGGACCCAGGACTACTGGGGCTGGGGCTACCAGTCCGTGACCATCCTGTACAGCCTGCTCCAGGGCAACCGGTGGCACGAGTTCATCCCCCAGCCCTCGAACAACGTCACGCCGGACCAGTGGCAGGCGTGGCAGCAGCGCTGGGCGGCGGTCGACCAGGGAGCGTCGGCGGCGGCGAAGGTCTGGGGCGAGAAGCCCTTCTCCGCCCCCGGGCCGTCGGACGCCACCGGCCCCCTGCGCGGATGAACGGAGAGCCGGACGAGGACGGGGGCGGGCGGTCGCCCGCCCCCGTCCTGGAGGCGCGCGGGCTGTGCAAGTCCTTCGGCAGCGTGAGGGCGCTGATCGACGTCAACCTCGACCTGTACCCGGGAGAGGTGCTGGGGCTGATGGGCGACAACGGGGCCGGCAAGTCGACCACGGTCAAGATCCTCGCCGGCGCCCTGCAGCCCGACGCCGGCGAGATCCGCATCAACGGCCGGCCGGTGTCGCTGCGCGGCCCGATCGATGCCCGGCGGGCGGGCATCGAGACCGTCTACCAGGACCTGGCCGTGGTCCCCATGCTGGACGTGGCCGAGAACGTCTTCCTGGGGCGCGAGGTGCGCCGGCGTGGCCCCCTGGGCGTGCTTCGCGCCCTGGACAAGCGGACCATGCGGCGGCAGGCGGCAGAGCACCTGCGGGCGCTCAACGTGGGCATCCACTCGGTGCGCCAGCGTGTCGACACGCTCTCCGGGGGCCAGCGGCAGGGCGTCGCCGTGGGCCGGGCGGTGGCCTTCGGCCGGCACATCGTGATCATGGACGAGCCGACCGCGGCCCTGGGCGTGCGCGAGTCACGGCGCGTCATCGAGCTGATCCAGCTGATCCGCCGCCGGGGGCTCTCGGTGATCCTGATCAGCCACAACCTCCCCCAGGTGCTCGAGATCAGCGACCGGATCATGGTTCTGCGCAACGGGCGCCGGGTGGGCGTGGTGAGGACGGCCGAGACCGACATGCAGCAGGTGGTGCGGCTCATCACCGGGGCCGAGGTGCTCGACCAGCCGGCCGCGCAGGGGTCGGAGGGATGGGCTGGAGGTGAGGCGTGAGGACGTTGCGAAACTCGGTCGGGATCTGGGCCTTCGGTCCCAACGTGACCCGCTTCGTGCCTGCCGGCTACCACCCGGAGGCGGCCGGGGAGTCGATGCTGGAGCGCACCCGGCGGGTGGCGGCGGCGCTGCACGACCTGGTCGACGGCCTCGAGTACCACTACCCGGGGGAGCTCGACGAGGACAGCGCGGGCCCCATCCTCGACGTGCTCCGAGAGCACGGCATGTCGATCCCCATCCTGGCCTCGGGCCTGCATCCGGACCCCACCTACGCTCTGGGTTCGCTGGTCAACCCCGATCCATCGCTGCGGCGGCGGGCGCTGGAGGTCAACCTCCGCGCCGTCGACCTGGCCGCGTCGATCGGGGCCGGTTTCGTCATCTGGCCTGGGGCCGAGGGCTACAACTATCCCTTCCAGCGCGACTACGCCCGAGCCTGGGAGTGGCTGGTCGAGGGCATCGCCCGGATCACCGCCCACGCCGCCGGGCGGGGCGTGAAGGTCTACCTGGAGCACAAGAACAGCGAGCCGGCGATGAAGGTGCTGATGCGCAACCTCGGCATGACGCTGTACGTCATCGAGAAGGTGCGCCAGCGGGGGGTGGACGTCTCCAACCTCCTGGTCAACATGGACTGGCAGCACCTGCTGATGAACGGCGAGAACCTGGCCGAGTACGCCGCCCTGCTGGCCGCCGAGGGCAGGCTCGGGCATCAGCACGCCAACGACGGCTGGGGCGTCTTCGACGACGACAACGTGGTCGGCACCAACTTCTTCATGCAGGCGCTCGAGCTGGCCGTGGTGCTCCAGGACGTCGACTACGGCGCGAACGGCGAGCTGCTCGGCTACGACCTCTACCCGTACACCGAGGACCAGGTACAGGCCGTCCGGCGGGCCGTCCTGCAGTGGGAGTTCATCTGGGACCTGGCGGCCCGGATCGACCGCCGGGCCCTGGAGGAGGCCCGGGGGCGCGCCGACGCCCTGGGCGGGCAACGGGCCGTGTACCGGGCGCTGGGCCTGGACGAGGACTTCGAAGCCGAGGTGGTGCGCCGGCGGAGCGCCCACCGGGCGGTCCAACGGTGAGGCTCCTGGCCGGGCTCGACGTGGGCACCGGCGGGGTCCGGGCGGTGGTCGTCGACGAGTCCGGCCGGGTGCGGGCCGCGGCCACGGCCTCCTACCCGCTCCATCAGCCGCGGCCGGGGTGGACGGAGCAGGACCCGGAGGACTGGTGGCGGGGGACCGAGGTCGCGCTCGGCCGGGCGCTGGAGGCGGCCGGCGGGGGCGAGGTCGTGGGCCTCGGGCTGGCCGGGCAGATGCACGGCGCCGTCTTCCTGGACGCCGCCGACCGCGTCCTCCGGCCGGCCCTGCTCTGGAACGACCAGCGGACCTCGGCCCAGTGCCGGCGCATCACCGAGCTGGTCGGCGAGCGGCGCCTGCTGGAGGTGGCCGGGAACCCGGCCCTGACCGGGTTCCAGGCGCCCAAGATCCTGTGGCTGCGGGACGAGGAGCCGGAGCGCTTCCGACGCCTGGCCCGGGTCCTGCTGCCCAAGGACTACGTCCGCCTGCGCCTGACCGGCGAACTCGCCACCGACGCCTCCGACGCCTCGGGCACTCTGCTCCTGGACCTGCGCCGCCGGGACTGGGCCCGGCCCATCCTCGAGGCGCTGGAGATCCCGGTCGACTGGCTGCCCCCGGTGCGCGAGGCCCCCGAGCCGGCCGGCGGCGTGCGCGCGGTCGTGGCCTCGTCCCTCGGGCTCCGGCCGGGCGTCCCGGTGGCCGCCGGCGCCGGCGACAACGCGGCCGCGGCCGTGGGCACGGGGGTGGTGGAGCCGGGCCGGCTCAGCTGCTCGATCGGGACCAGCGGCGTGCTCTTCGCCCCCACCGCCGGTCTCACCCCCGACCCCTCGGGCCGCGTCCACGCCTTCTGCCACGCCGTGCCCGGCGCCTACCACCTGATGGGCGTCACCCTCTCCGCCGGCGGCTCGCTGCGCTGGTGGCGGGACCTGCTGCGGGGGGCGGGAGGAGCCGGCGACTACGACCGACTGACCGCCGCGGCGGCGGAGGTGCCGGTGGGAGCCGACGGCCTCCTCTTCCTCCCCTACCTCGACGGCGAGCGGACGCCCCACCTGGATCCCCTGGCCCGGGGCCAGTTCTTCGGCCTGACCTCACGCCACACCCACGCCCACCTCACCCGGGCGGTGATGGAGGGGGCGCTGTTCGCCCTTCGCGACGCGCTCCAGGCCATGCGCTCCCTGGGCCTGGAGCCGGCCGAGGTGCGGGCCACCGGCGGGGGCTCCCGCCACCCCCTGTGGCTGCGCCTCGAGGCCGACGTCCTCGGCCTGCCCGTGCTCCGCCCCCTGGTCGACGAGGGCGCCGCCTACGGAGCGGCGCTCCTGGCCGGCGTGGCCGCCGGCGTGTACCGCGACCTCGGAGAGGCCTGCTCCCTGGTCGCCCTGCGGCCGGAGGTGGTGGAGCCGGACCCGGCGCGGGTGGCGGCCTACGAGCGGCTCCACGGCCTGTACCGGGAGCTCTACCCGGCCACGGCCGGGCTCGCCCACCGGCTGGCGAGCCCGATCGCCGGCGAGGGCCCCGCCCCGCCGGCCTGAGCCGCGGGCGGAGCGCACGGTTCGTGCCGGCCGGACGCTCGACGCGCCGGTCAGCCGTTCTTCACGCTCCCGCCCCACCGTCGTTCGCGGGCCGGCCCTCCCGGTCGCAGGTGTGAGCGGTCGTCACGGCGCCGCCGGACCATCCTCGGCCAGCTCAGCGGTCGAGGCTGGCGGAGACCCCGTCAGGTCCAGAATCCGGAGCGCGAGCTCCAGGGTCAGGCGATCTTCGCTGTCGTGGAGCTTGAGGCCCGTCAGCTCTTCCAGCCTGGCCAGGCGGTACTGGATGGTGTGGACGTGCACGTTGAGCGCCCTGGCGGTCGCCGTGAGGCTGGCGCCGTTGGCCAGGTAGGTGCGCAGGGTCGGGAGCAGCCGCCCTCCGCGCCTCGCGTCGTGCTCGATGGCTGCTGCCAGCGTTCGACGGCTGAACTCGACCACGCTGGGGCCCGAGGCCGCCCCGATGATCAGCCGATAGGCCCCGAGATGGCCGACCTGGATGACGCCCTCATCCGGCCGTTGCCGGATCTCGGCCGTCAGCCGTGCCTCATGGTAGGCGTGGGTGAGCACCTGGGGGTCGGCCACCGGCTCGGTGACGGCGAAGCAGACGTGCCAGCCGGTGGCGTCGCGCACCTGGCGCACCACCGCCTCCAGCTTCTCCACCGGGTCGAAGAGGCGCTGGTCGCCCGGGCAGCTCCACGCGGCCACGACGTTGTGCTCGCGGAGGGCCACGACGCTCGCCGCCTGCTGGCCGCGCAGCATCTGCTCGGTCGTGGTCCTGACCTCGCGCAGTACGTTGCTCTCATCGGTGAACCCCTCCCGCTTCTGGTCCCGAGCCCGCAGCCTCCCGACCGCCAGCTGCAGGGGAGGCGGAAGGGCACGAAAGGAAGCGGCGCTCTTGGGGACGTCGCCCTCCAGCAACCGGTGCAGGAGGTCGGCACGGCGGCGGACGTTGCCCTCCTCGAGGGCACGCTCCTGGACGAAGACGGTGGACGCGATCAGGGCGGCGGAGTCCACCAGTCCCTCCTCGAGGCCGCGCGAGTCGGAGCCTGTGGACTCCAGCACGATGTAGCCCAGCGGCTCGGCACCGGCCACGATAGGGGCCACCGCCAGGTGGACGCCGTCACTCACGGTCGAGTGGCGCGTGCGGTCGCGCTCCACCCGGCGGAGGAGCTCCCTCAGCTCGGGGCGGGTGGGCAGACGCTGGGCGTCGTCGTCCTGGGGCTCGGCCGCTCGCTGTCGGTGGAGGCCGTCCAGGATCAGCACCCTCCCCGACGAGAGCGAGGCCAGTCGTCCGGCCAGGGCCTGCAGGCTCAGGCCCTCCCGTGCGATCTGGGACATGGAGTCGAGGGCGCGCAGACGGTGATCGAGTTCGTCGCGCTGCCGCGTGATCTCGTCGATGAGGATCTCCAGGCGCAGGCGACTGGTGTGTTCGGAGTCATAGAGGCGCGCGTTGGCGATGGCGATGGCGGCGATCTGGGCGAAGTCCTCCAGCATCTGGAGGTCGCCCGGCCCGAACGTGCGATGGCTCTGGAGGGCATCGACGACCAGGGCCCCCAGCACCTTGCCCTTGAAGACCAGCGGGGCGCTCATCGCCGCCTGCGGGGCGCGAAGTCCCTGCGTGGCTGCCTCGAAGTTCCGGTACGTCTCCGGACTGGCGTCGGCCAGGACGTCCTGCACGGCCTGACGGTCCGGGTAGATCGCACCCTGGCCGGAGTAGTAGGCCCTGCCGGCCGCCGCCTCTCCGGGCTCCAGCGCGATGGCGAAGATGGACGGGCCGAAGCCCACGGAGTCCGTGACCACGAGTTTGCCCGAGGTGGGGTCCACGAGGTAGAGCGTGCCGGCGTCGGCGGCCGGGATGACCTCGATCGCCCGGACCAGCACCTGGTGCACGATCTCCGACAGGTCGAGCTCCGAGGTCAGCATGCGCGAGACCTCGAGCAGCCTGGTGAGCCGTGCCAGACGTTCCTCGGCGTCCAGGTCAGTCACCGTCGTCTGCGATCGCCTCACCGGCCGGCCGCCGTGCATCGATTGACGTATGTTGACCATGCTGGCAGCCTCCCGTCCGGGTGTCAATGTCACAGGCCTTTCCACTCCGCCACGTAGAGGCCGCTGTTCTTTTCCGTGAAATACACGATACCGCGGGCATCCACCAGGACGTCCTCCACCTGCACGACCAGCTCGGTCGGCAGCGGTCCATATCGGTGAACCGGATCGTGGGGGATGATGTACGCGATCTCCTCCACCAGATAGGGGTCGCGCACGTCGAAGACACGCAGTCCGGCGTTGAAGTATGTCAAGAAGCACACGTCCTGATCCGAGAACAGATGTGGCTCGCCAGTGGGGATGTGCTGGTTGTGGGGACCGAAGCGTCCACCACGTGAGCAGAAGGAGTGGAACCCGGCTCCCCGGGGGGGAGCCGGGGTGGGGAAGAGAGAGATCAGCAGGGGGTGGCCGGGATCGTGCACGTCCACGAACCCGGCGAAGCCGACCGGTTCGCGGCAGCGCTCAGCCAGGGCCTCGGAGTTGACGATCACGAGGTCCTGGCCGGCGATGGGGACCACGGTGTGGGCTGCGATGCCGCTGGCGAGGGGGGGATGGAGGTCGAGGTGGCCCACCAGCTCCGGGCGCTCGGGCCTGGAGACGTCGACGATGACCAGGCCGGCGGCGGCGTAGGGGAGGTAGGCCAGGTCACCCGCCCGGATGGAGGGGCCGTGGAGGTCGAACCACTCGCGCTGGTCGTGCTCCCCCGCCTCCGCCCGCTGTCCGGGCAGGTGGAAACGACCCACCTCGCACGGCTGATCGGGGTCTGAGACGTCGACCAGGACCAGGATGGCCCCGCGGTAGCCGGGCATACGGGCGCTCAGGTGGAGGAGACCGGTCGCGTCGAACAGGTTGCGGTGGGTACCCCGATGCCCGGTGCGGAAGGTCCCCCTCCTCCGCGGCCGGATGGGATCGGAGAGGTCCCAGAGCACGACGCCCTCCTCGAAAGGGGCATGAGCGTCGTTGCCCCATCCGTCCTGGATCGGTTCCAGGGAGGTGGCGAGGAGACCCTGCCTGGTGGTCACCTGCAGCGTCCAGGTGTTGGTGGGACCATCCCAGGAGTTGACCAGGGTCGGCGTCATGGGATCGGTCACGTCGAGCACCGACCAGCCCGGATGCCAGAGATGGGCGACGTACAGGTAGGTGCGGCCGCCGTTCACATGGAGGGCCATCTTGAACCCCGGACGGCCGCCGAGATCGGAGTACGACAGTGGCTCGATGGGTCCGTGCTTTGCCGCCACCCAATCGGTTCGACGCTTCGACCTTGCGTATCTCGCTCCCACGGCCGGACTCACCTTCACACCTGGTGCGCGTCGACGATGATCCTGACGTGTCGGTCGGGCTCGTCGATCAGACGTTGGAGGCCCTGTTCTACGATGTCGCGCAGGGCGATACGATCGGTGATGAGCGCGCCGGCGTCGACTCGGCCATCCGCGACCAGGGAGATGGCGCGGGGGAAGTCGTCGACATAGGCCAGGCAACCTACGATCTCTCGCTCCTGGAGCACAACCTTGTTCATGTCGACCACGGGCGCCGTCTTGAAGACCCCGACGATCGTCACGCGGCCGCCCTTGCGGGCGAGGTCGAGGGCGGTGTCGAGCGAGTCCTGGGTGCCAGCGCAGTCGAAGGCGACGTCCGCTCCGTATCCGGCGGTCAGCTCCAGCAGCTGTTCCCCGGGGGGGCCGAGCTCGGGATCGATCACTGCCGTGGCGCCCAGCCGCCGGGCCCGCTCCCGGCGCTCGGGCAGCCGCTCCACCACATAGACCGCGGCCGCCCCGGCGGTTCGGGCCACCTGTAGGGCACCGAGGCCGATCATGCCCGCCCCCACGATGGCCACGACATCGCCTGCCGCCACCCGGCCCCGGCGCACGGCGTGTACCACCACCGAGAGCGGCTCGATCAGGGCGCCGACCTCGTCGCTGATGGCGTCGGGCAGACGGTGCAGGGAGGAGGTCGGGACGGCCACCCGCTCGGCGAAGCCGCCGTGAGCGTCGAAGCCGAGGATGGCCAGCCGGTCGCAGAGTACGTAGTTCCCATGCCGGCAGTACCAGCAGACGCCACAGCTGATGCAGCCGTCGACCGTCACCCGATCTCCAACCCGAAGGTCGGGCCGCGAGCCATCGGTCTGGACGATCCGGCCGGAGAACTCGTGGCCCAGCGTGACCGGGACGGAGACACCTGTGATCGGGTTCGGGCGGTGGGGCCGGATGTACAGCGGTCCGAGGTACTCCTTGACGTCGCTGGCGCAGATGGACGCCCAGTCCACGGCCACGATCGACCAGCCGGCCGAGGGTCTCGGTTCCTCCACCTCCTCGAGGCGGACGTCTCGGTGTCCGTGGAACCGCAGTGCCTTCATCGTTCCGTTCCTCCACTGGCTTCGGATGACGGACGGGAATAGCGCTCGGGCCGCGCCCGGGGCCAGCGCGGCCCGTCGACCCGGCGGCTGGAACGCGGCCGGCGAGGATAGGCGGTCATCGACGTCGGCGCCTGGCCCGGGAGCTCAGGACCACCGCGGCGATGATGATCCCGCCCCGGAACATCAACTGCTGGGGAACGCTGAGACCGAGGATGATCAACCCGTTGTTGACGGCTCCTAGCAGGAGCGAGCCCACGACGGCACCGACCACGCTGCCCTTGCCGCCGGACAGCGCGGTGCCGCCGATGATGGCGGCCGCGATCACGGTCAGCAGGTCGGAGGAACCGAGGTCGTAGCGGGCGCCGTGGTACTGGCCGACGTAGAGCAGCCCGCCCAGGGCCCCCGCCGTCCCGCTGGCGACCAGGACCGCGACCTTGACCAGGTCGGTCCGGATGCCCGAGAAACGGGCCGCGTTCACGTTGGCGCCGGTGGCCAGAACCGCCTTCCCGGCCGGCGTCCAGACCAGGACCAGGTATCCGAGCACCAGGGTGCCGAGCGTCCAGAGCACCAGGACCGGGATCGGCCCCAGGCTTCCGGAGCCGAAGATGAAGGTGAAGGTGCGGTCGTCGACGATCACGGCCAGGGTGTTGGTGGGGACCTGGGCCACGCCCTGAAGCAGCCCGAGCATGCCCAGAGTGACCACGAACGAGGGCATGTGCAGGCGAACCGTGATCAGTCCGTTGACGAGACCGATGGCCGCGCCGCAGGCGAGCGCGATCGCCACCGCCGGGATCAGGCCGAACCTGGGCAGGAGCAGCCCGAGCGCGTAGCCGGCGACCGGGACCACGGCTGCGATCGACAGGTCGATCTCGCCCGCGGAGATGACGAAGACCGTGGCCACCGCCATGATCGAGATCACGGTCGTCTGCCGCACGATGCCCACGAAGTTGCCGACCGTCAGGTAACCCGTGCCGTGGAGCAGCACGGCGAAGACGGCGATGGTCGCGAGCATGGCGACGATGAGGACGGCTGAGTTCTGCCCCCGGTATGCCCTGATCCATGCCGTCCGGAGCCAGGCGGAGAACTCGGCAGAGACCGTGCCCGAGACCCCGTCCGCCGGTGCCCGCCGCCGGGAGATCCGTGCCTTCATGTCGCTTCCCCCTGCCCCCGCTCGGACCTCCCTCCGGCACGCTGCATGGCGTGGAGCAGCGCCTCCTCGGTGAAGTCCACAGACCCGCGTCGCAACACGCGCCTGATGCCACCGTCGGCCAGGACCAGGATTCGGTCCGAGACCTGCAGTAGCTCGGTGAGGTCCGACGACACCCAGACCGCTGCTCGGCCTGTCGCCACCTCCTGGCGCACACGACGGATGACCTCGGCTGCGGTCTGGACGTCGACCCCGAAGGTGGGCTCGTCGAGGAGCAGGACGCGCGGGCGGGAGAGGAGGGCCTTGGAGAAGACGACCTTCTGCTGGTTGCCCCCGGAGAGCTCCTGGACCACCTGGTGTCGACCGGTGGCCCTGACGTCGAGGGTGGCGAGGATCCGCTCCACCGCTCGCCCGGCTGCTCGGGCGCTGAAGAAGCAGAGCCGTCTGAGTTCTCTCAGGACCGGCAGCACGACGTTCTGCTCGATCGTGTGTTCGAGGATGACGCCGTGGACGTGCCGGTCTTCTGGGACCAGGAAGGCCCCCCGAGCGATGGCGCCGGCCGGCCCGCGGGGTCGGTAGCGCGCTCCGTCCAGCCGTACCCTGCCCCGGTCGGGACGAATGGCGCCGAACAGGGCCTGGAGGAGCGTGGTGCGGCCGCTGCCCGCCAGGCCGGCGACGCCGACGATCTCGCCGGGCGCGAGGCTGAAGGAGATGTCCTCCAGCTTGCCCCGTACGGTGAGGCCCTCGACCTCGAGCACGGGCGGCCGCCCCGAGGGCGATGGTCCGGTGCCGCCGGCCTCGATCACTCTCAGGCTGCCGCCCACGAGGGCGGCCACCACCTCGTCCAGGCTCGTCTCCGAGGTTCCGGCCGAGAGCACCTCACGGCCTCCCCGAAGGACCGTGACCTCGTCGCAGACCTCGAAGATCTCGCGCAGGTGGTGGGTGATGAAGACGATCCCGGTCCCGAGGGCGGCGGCCTGCCGGACCAGCTCGAACAACCTGGCCACCTCCTGCCGGGAGAGCGGTGCCGTGGGCTCGTCGAGGATGAGGAGACGGCGCCCGAGCCGGAAGGCCTTGGCGATCTCGACCATCTGCTGCTGCGCGATGCTCAGATCGCCGACCAGGGCGCTCGGCGGGACCCCGGTGATACCGAGTTCCTCGAGGAGCGATCGCGCCTCGCGCCGTTCCGCCCGCCCCGCGATGGTCCCGAAGGGGCCGGTCCGTTCCGCGTTCAGGAAGATGTTGTCGACGACCGAGAGCGTGGGGACCAGGCTCAGCTCCTGCAGAACCATGCCCGCGCCCGCGGTTCTCGCCTCGGCCGGGCGGGAAAAGGTCAGCCGCCGTCCCCCGACGGACACCGTACCCGTGCTCGGGGGAACGGCTCCGAGCGCGATCTTCATCAGGGTCGACTTCCCCGCCCCGTTGTGCCCGACCAGGCCGTGGATCCTGCCCGGGCGCACGCGGAAGGTGACGTCGTCGAGCACGAGCGTTGGGCCGAACCGTTTGCTGATTGCCGTCATGTCGAGGGCGTGGTCGCTGTCGTCACTCATCGCAACCTCAGTCCCGCCGGGAGACGCCCGACCCGTCCCCAAGGGTGGGCCGGGCGTCTCCACGAAATCCATCGGGTCGTGGCCTACGTCCCCGGCAGCTGGTCCTGCTTGGGCAGGGGAATGTTCGGCCCGTGCATGTAGAGCCAGGCGCTGTCCAGGTTGCTCTTGTCGACCCCGAACGTGGGAACGATCATGAATGGAGGCACCGGCTTGCCCAGCCGACAGAGCGCCGATGCGATGGCCATGGTGCGCCCGGCTTCATACACCGACTCACCGCTGTCGGCGAAGATCGTTCCGTCGTGAGCGATGTCGTGAGCGCCGGTGTATCCGAGATCCATGGTTGCGATTCTGACGTCTTTGCGCCCGGAGGCCCGGATGGCCGCCTCGATGCCTTCAGAGGGGGGACTGTCCCAGGGGCCGTAGATGACGTTGATCTGTGGGTAGCGGGTCAGCATGGCTGCGGCCACCACGTCCGCGTGGTTGGGGTCTGGCATGGGAAGGTCGGCCACCACCTTGAGGTTCGGGTACTTCTTGAGCTCATTGAGGAAGCCGGCGTCACGACCTTTGACCACGGGATGGTTGAAGGTCCAGCGGATCACGCCAATGTTGGCACCATTGGGATAGTATTTGTGGATCTCGTCGGCCACGGTGACGCCGACGTAGGCCGGGTCGTAAGAGGTGATGTTGCAGATAGGCTGACCCGGTCCGACGCCCCAGCCCTGCACGCCCTGGCTCCACATCGTGATGGTGATGCCACGATCTCGGACCGGCTTCAGGATCCCCGGCCACTGCGTGGGGTCGAGAACCCCGGTGATCATGATATCCGGGTAGAGCGGGAGGACGTCCTGCACCTGTGCGTTGGCCTGCACCGCGTCGAACTCGAAGTCGGTGGTGGCCACCAGGTCGATTCCCAGCTCCTGGAAGGCCCGGCGCATGCCAAAGGTGAAGGACTGGTTGTAGGGGACCCCGCTCCAGTTGAGGAAGACGGCCTTCCAGTGCTTGGCGCGGATGGCGGCAACTTCAGCCTGGGTGATCTTCAGGTCGCTGTAGTTGGTTGGCGTGTAAGCACCGTAGTAGTCAGGGAGGTCACCGGGATAGTTCTTCAGCTCCTGGACGGTCGGCACGTGAAGCCACTTCGGTGTCTGCCACCCTTTCAGGACGAAGTCGGCGCCGACGTTGCCGTTGCTGGGGACAGACTGCCCGGTGCTGCAGGCGGCCGCCAGCAACCCTATCGCCAGTATCAGCGCCTGCCATCGCCCGACTCCCTTCGGGGCACGTTTCGATCTCGTCAACCTCACGACATGCTTCCTCCTCCATCCTCCTGGCCTGCGTCGAGTTGGCGCTCTCCGCCGTTCTTCTCAGCGAAATCACAGCACGCACAAATCCCCGCTCCCTGATTGTCTCTCGAACTCGGCGGTGAACGCATCATCTCCATCTGTGTCTGTACGCATAACATCGCTGGACCGGGAGGGTCCATGGCAAAGTGACCAAAACCATGGTCGGGAATTGCTCACGATTGCCATCATCCCCTGGCGTCCCGATCTCGGGCACGGCGGCCGAGGACCGCGATCTCATCGTGGCCTAGATCGCGGTGTAGCCGCCGTCCACCATGAGCGCGTGGCCGGTGACGAAGGACGACTCGTCGGAAGCCAGGTAGAGCGCACCCATGGCGACCTCCTCCGGAGTGGCGAGCCGGCCCATCGGATGGCGGTCAACGAGCGCTCTCCACGCCGCCTCAGGGTCCGGCTGAGAGGCCCGCCACCGCCGGTGGAGCGGGGTGTCGGTGGCCCCTGGGCAGAGGGCGTTCACCCGGATGCCGTCGGCGGCCAGCTCCGCGGCCAGTGTCCGGCTGAGGTTGATCGCCGCCGCCTTGGTCACCGCGTAGGCGGCCGAACGCGGGGCACCGACCACCCCGTAGGTGGAGCCGAGGTTGACGATGCTGCCCGACCCCGAGCGTCGAAGGTGGGGGATGGCGTGCTTGCAGATCAAGAACATGCTGGTCAGGTTGTTCTCCACCACCCGGCGCCATTCCTCGAGGCTCGTCGCCTCAAGCGGAGCGGAGGCGGAGACTCCCGCGTTGTTGACGACCACGTCCAGCCGTCCGTAGCGCTCCACGGTGCGTTCGATCAAGCATCGGGCCTCCGACTCCACCGCCACGTCGCAGGGCCAGAACGACACGCTCAGGTGCTCTGTGGCCAGCTCGGCCTCGAGCTGCAGGCCGGCGGCGGAACGCCGTGCGCAGAAGGCGACCTGGGCCCCCTCCCGGGCGAACAGCCGGACGATGGCCGCGCCGATGCCCAGCGTGCCTCCGGTGACGAGCGCGACCTTGCCCGTCAGCCGGGTGCCGGTGGCCTGTCGCCTCATCCCAGCCGGAGCTGCCGCGGCCGGAGCGAGAGATGGCCCCGGCCGCGGGAAAAGACTCCCCTTCCCGCCAGAGTGGCCGACCGCCGGCCGTACCCGTACTTCGCCGTCCGACTCCCGCGCTCCATCGCCGCCGGCTCAGGTGAATCGTGGACGGGGTGGTCGCCTTGCGTCCCACTGCCTCCGGAAGCTGGTCACCGCCCGCCGCGCGAGCTCCTCGGCGGGAAGCTTCCAGAGCGAGTCAGGGTAGGCGTGGCCGAAGCGGCCGTCGTCGGAGAAGATCTCGACGTCGTACCAGCCGTCGTAGCCAGCCGCCTCCAGCGTCCCGAAGATGGCCGGCACGTCCGCCCGGCCGTCGCCGGGCAGGAGGCGGTCGCACCAGCTCCGGGTTGGCTCCCGGTAGTCGTTGACCTGGACCCCGATCAGTCGATCGGCATATCGCCGAAGGTCGTCGAGGCCGTTGGGCGCGTCCCACAGGTGCCAGACGTCGTAGATCACCCGTACCTCGGGGACGCCAGCCTCCTCGATCAGCTCAAGCGTCTCCGGTAGGGTCGTGACCAGGGTGCCCGACGTTCGCCGGAGGGGCTCGAGGCCGAGGGTGACCCCCGCTTCGCCGGCTGCGTCCGCAGCCGCCCTCAGCCCCTCGACGACGATCCGGCGCAACTCCGCCGGGTCGCGGCCGTCGGGGGCCCCGGTGAGGACCATGACCGCCACCGGGTCGAAGGGCGCGAAGCGGTGGATGGCGGCGCGCAGCGCCGCGCGTCGCTGGCGGTGGTCCCTGGGCTCGGTGAAGAACGGGTCAGGAACGATGGAGGCGACCTCGGGCACGCAGAGCGTGGCGCGCAGTCCCGCTTCCGCCATGAGCTCGCCGACGGCCGCCTCCTGGCCGCGCGGCAGCTTGAACTCCCAGAGCCCGATCCCGTCGGCACCGGCTGCACGATAGACAGAGATGTCCTCCCTGATGTCGGCGAGGTACGTCGTGCACTGGCTGATCGACAGCTTGGGATAGCTCAATGTGATTCCTCTTCTCTGCTCGGATCACCGATGACGGTCCTCGACCTCGGCGCAACGTCGCCAGGCCAGGCTAGCAGCAAGGCTGATCGAGGTCGATGGCAGATCGGCCAGGAGATGATGGCCGTGATTGGCCATATGGCCAACCCTCGTTCACGATCTTCACGCAGCCGTTGGTCGCGATGTGTCCGTGGTCGAACGCACCCGGGAACGACGCGAAGATTGGATGAATTGACAGCTTTGCTGATCGCTATTTGGCAGATCTGCCATGGACGTGCCCTGGGTGCGGTCGGACAATAGCCTCCCAGGGCGGCCTCGAAGAGGACTTACATCGGCGCAAGGCACAAGGTGAGGATGATCAGGGAGATGAAGATGATGGCATGGCCAACGGTGGGGACGTCATGATGCCCCGAAGGTCCAAGATCGGCAGAACCTGGCGGCTGCTCGCAGCCGTATTTGCGCTGACGCTGCCTCTCCTGGCCTGCGGGGGCGGGTCGGCTCCGTCAACGAGCAAGAAGATCCCGGACTACGGTTCGCTCTTCCGCCAGCAGGTGCAGCCGCCTCCTGGCGACAAGGCGGCGCAGCTCCAGTACTACAAAAGCTGGGCACGGAAAGCGCAACAACCGGCTACTTTCGATTCCTTCGCCGGCAAGCCCGATGTCGCCATCGCCAGGAACAAGCGCATCATGATCATCATCTGCACGGCGAGCGGTCAGGGCTGCGTGCTGCAGGGCGAGGGAGGCAAGCAGGCCGCCCAGGCTGTTGGATGGACGTACACCGAGGTTGACGGACAGGGAAGTGCCCAGGTCGAGTCGAACGCCATCGAGCAGGCCATAGCGCAGCACTACGATGGCGTCTACATGGCGGTCGTGGATCGGAACACGGTCGCAACCGCGCTGGCTGACGCGCACCGGGCCGGCATCCCCGTGGTGACCTCCATCAGCGGTAACACGGCCGGCGGTGACCTCTTTGCCAGCGTCGACGCTCCCGACTTCTACGTTGGCAGGACCGACGCCGCCTGGGCCATTGCTCAGGAGAACGGCAAGCCGGTCCGGGCGGCGGTGATCTACCTGTCGCTGGCCGGCGTGAACCTCTTCCGTGCTCAGGGCTTCGTGGCCCAGATCAACGCTTGCGGCTGGTGCAGCCTGGTCGAGGCTCCGCTTTCCTATACGATCCAGACCATCAACCAGCTTCCCTCCCGCGTCTCCTCGTTGATCCAGGCCCATCCCGATATCAACTACATCTTCATGGACGTCGGTCCCTGGGTGACCTATGTCGTCCAGGGCATGTCCACCGTCAGGTCGCTGGCCAGCAACATGACCATCCTCTCGACCGATTGCGTGCCCGATCAGCTCTCGCGGATGGCGGCTCGTAAGCCGTTCAGGGAGATCTGTGATGCCTACGCATCCGTACAGGCCGGATGGGGTGCAGTGGACGAGCTGAGCCGGGCCATGCAGGGGAAGCCACCCGGTGGAGACAAGGTCGCCACCCAGCTCTTCACGAGTGACAACATGAACCAGATCAAGCATCCCTTCACGATCGGTTACGACGTCGACAACCTGGACTACCGGGCCGCCTACCGGAAGGCGTGGGGGCTCGGATAGGGAGCGTTGGGGAGACTGGGCCGGAGATGGGTGCCGGGCGTCTCGGGGCGGAGCCGGTCCTGCGCGTGGATGGGCTGACGAAATCCTTCGGCGGCGTGGTGGTCGTCGACCACGTCAGCTTCGCCGTCTGGCCCGGAGAGGTGGTCGGACTGGTGGGCCAGAACGGCTCCGGCAAGTCGACGCTCCTCAAGATGCTCGCTCGCTTCTACCGGCCCGATGAAGGAAGCTTCGTCGCCCGGGAGGGTCAGGACGTCGATCCCCCTTCCGGGCTTCTCCACCACGACCAGCCCTGCATCGCCTTCGTCCACCAGGACCTCGGCCTCGTCCCGTCGCTCTCGGTGGTGGAGAACCTGGCCCTGGGGCGTGGCTACCCTCGGCATCTGGGGGGCACACTCATCGACTGGGGCAGGGCCGAAGCGGAGGCGCGCGCCATCCTGCGTCAGCACGGCATCCCCGCCGAGCCTGGGACGCCGGTTCGGGACCTGTCCCTGGCCGATCGAGCCCTGCTCGCCATTGGACGGGCCCTGGGGGTGGTCGACGCGGCCAGAACTCCCCTGCTGGTGCTCGACGAGCCCACGGCCAGCCTGCCCGACGCGGAGGTGGGAAGGGTCCTGACCGCCGTCGCCGACGTCGCCGGGCGGGGCGGAGCGGTCATCTTCGTCTCCCACCGTCTCGACGAGGTGCTGCAGGTGGCCGGCAGAGTACTGGTAATCCGAGACGGGAGGCTGGTCGCCGACGAGCCGCGCCATCGACTCAGCCACGACCGGCTCCTGGCACTGATGCTGGGACGCGAGTTCCAGCGGATCGTCGCCCTTCCGCAGAGTGGACCTCTGAGGAGCACGCCCAGGCTGCAGGTCCAGGGACTCGGCGGTCGTCTCCTCCGCGACTTTAGCTGCAGCGTCGCCGAGGGGGAGATCGTGGGCGTCACCGGCCTGCTCGGCTCCGGCAAGAGCGAGCTGGGGCGGATCCTGGCTGGCGCCCAGCCCGCCTCCACCGGTCGGGTGCTGATCGACGGTCGGCCCCTTGCTCTCCGGCATCCGCGCGACGCGGTCCGGGCCGGCATCGGGTACGTGCCGCCGGATCGGCGGGCCCAGGGCGGCCTCTTGAACATGACGGCGACCGAGAACCTGACCCTGCCCGATCTCCGCTCGTTCTTGCGGCCGTTCCTCCGCCTGCTCGACCACCGGGCGGAGGAGGCGGCGACTCTCGACTGGATGATGCGGGCGCGGGTCGTGCCGCCATCCCCCCGGCAGCGGTTTGACGCCTTCAGCGGCGGTAATCAGCAGAAGCTGGTCTACGGCCGTTGGGTCCGGCTCTCACCTCGGGTCCTCGTTCTCGACGAGCCCACCCGCGGCGTCGACGTGGGGTCGGTGGCCGACCTCTACCAGATCGTCCGCGAGCAGGCCGCCCGGGGGGCGGCGATCCTCCTGCTCTCCAGTGAATGGGAGGACCTGCCCAGGATCTGCCATCGAATCGTGGTCCTGGACCGCGGCCGCATCGTCGCGGAGCTGAGCGGGCCGGCCCGCACCCTGGACAACATCGTTGCTGCCGCCTACGGGCACGTCGATCACAGCGATGCAGGAGCGCCCTCGCCGTGAACGATCGAGACCTCAGCCACGTCGAAGAGGAGCTACCGGAAGGCCCGATGGTGACCGAAACGGGGGGGCGAGGGTCGGTGTCGTCCCCGGAGTTCGAGAAGCCGGGCGGCCGGCCCGCGACGTCGCCCGGCTTGGCCGGCGGCCGTCTGCAGTCGGCCGCGGCCACGGTCGGGCTCAGCCGGCTGCTCGAACGCTTCGGGGCCCTGGGCATCCTGTTGCTGGCCATTGCCGTCTTCTCCGTGCTGCGGCCGGACACCTTTCCGACCGCCGTCAACGCCGAGGCCATCCTGGTCTCGCAGGGCGTGCTGGCGTTGCTCGTCCTGGGCCTGCTGCTGCCCCTGGCCGCGGGCGAGTTCGACCTCTCCATCGGCTTTGTGATGAGCTTCTGCACGGCGGTGGTCGGGGCCCTAACGGCCTTCCAGGGTTGGAACCCGCTGGCCGCGTCGCTCTTCACCTTCGCGCTCGCCCTCGCCGTCGGCGCCGCCAACGGCTTGCTCATCGTCTACGCGCGAATCAACTCTTTCATCGCCACCCTCGGGATGGGCACGGTCCTCGCCGGCCTCACCAACTGGATCTCGAAGGGCCAGATCATCGGGGCGGCCAGCGTGCAGGTGGGGGGCGCGGAGAAGGGGCTGCCCGGGCAGCTGCTCTGGCTCGGGCAGACGGACGTCCTCGGAATCGGCCTGCCCGTGATCTGGATGTTGATCGCGGTGGTGGTCTTCGCCGTAGTCATGGGTCACACCCAGTTCGGACGCTTCCTGTACGCGGTCGGCGGCGGCCGCGAGGTGGCGAGGCTGGCCGGGGTGCCCACCAACCGCCTCGTCGTGCTCGCCTTCATGGTCTCCGCCGCGACCTCGTGCTTCGCCGCCTTCGTGGCCCTGGGGCTGTTCGGCTCGGCTCATCCCGACGTCGGCGACCAGTACCTGCTGCCGGCGTTCGCCGCCGCCTTCCTGGGCGCGACCGCGATCCAGCCCGGTCGCTTCAATGTCTGGGGCTCGATCGTGGCCATCTTCCTCCTGGCCGTCCTGGTGACGGGGCTCCAGCAGCTGGGGGCGCCCTACTGGGTGTCCTCGGTGTTCAACGGCCTGGCCCTGATCGTCGCCGTCGGGCTGGCCAGGAGCCGGGAGTGGCGATCTTGAGCCCGGCGTATGCGGCCGTCGGGCTGCGCGCGGCGGATCACCGGAGCGAAGGAGGACGATGCAGAGGATCGAGGAGCCAGGAGGTGACGGCGTGACCCGTACGAGCGCCCGCATGGGCCGGGCCCTCTGGTTCGTGGGGCCGCGGCAAGCCGAGATCCGCGAAGAGGAGGTCCCCGAGCCAGTCGGCGAGGAGGTCATGGTCAGGGCGCTGGTGTCCCTGGTCAGCGCCGGGACCGAGATGCTCATCTACCGGGGCGAGGCGAACCCCGAGGCCGACCTCGGGCTGGAGACGGCCAGGGGCAGCTTCGGTTTCCCGGTCAAGTACGCCTACCAGACGGTGGGTGAGGTGATCGCCGTGGGCGAGCGGTCGAGTCATCGGGTGGGAGAGATGGTGTTCTGCCGCCATCCCCACCAGGACGTCTTCACCCTGCCTGGCGGGGGCTGGCTCCTGGCCCGGGTGCCCGAGGGGTTGAGCCCGGAACGGGCCGCGTTCGCCAATCTGCTGGAGGTCGCCCTGACCTCCCAACTCGACGTGCCCACGCGGCCCGGCGACTGCGTGGTGGTCTTCGGCCAGGGGGTGGTGGGCAGCCTCTGCGCCCAGCTGGCACGACGGACCGCCGGTCGCCTGGCGGTGGTGGATCCCGTCCCCGCGCGCCGCGAGCAGGCCCTACGCTGGGGGGCCGACCGCGCCTTCGCCCCCGGCGAGGCCCTGACCGGCGTCGAGGCGATGTCTGAGGGCCGGGGCGCCGACATCGCCATCGAGGCGACCGGCGCGCCGTCGGCGCTCCAGGCCGCCATCCGGTGCACCGGCCAGGAGGGCACGATCGTGGCCATCTCGTTCTTCGGGACCAGGGTGGTGCCGCTCGTCCTCTCTCCCGAGTTCCACTTCCGGCGACAGCGAATCGTGAGCGCGCAGGTCAGCAGCATCGGGTCCGGGCTGCAGCCCCGGTGGTCCTTTGCCCGGCGCACGAACGTGGCCTTCGACCTCCTTCGCCAGGGTTGGCTCCACACCCCGGTCACGCATCGATTCCCGTTCGAGCGGGCGCCGGAGGCGTACCGGCTGCTCGACACCCGGCCCGAGGAGGCGCTGGGGATCCTGCTCACCTATCCGGCCTGAGGCGTCTCGGACGTCGGCGGGGGGCGGCTATCCTGGTCCGATGCGGACGGTCGCGCCGGAGGGGAGGGCCCCTGCCTGGCGGCGCTCGGCCCTGGTGATGCTCGTCGGCCTCCTCCTCCAGTTCCTCCTCGGGATGGCGGTCAACCTCTTCGTCGAGGTGACCCGTCACCACCCCGGCGCCAACCCGCCCGAGTACTTCTCGGGAGTGGTGCAGAGCGTGACCTGGGCCATCCTCCAGGGGCCCCGGCCCTGGCTCACGCTGCACGCCGGGCTGGGGCTCCTGCTCGTGCTCGGATCCTTCGTGGTGCTGGGGCAGGCCATCGCCGGGCGCCGCCGGGGGGCGATCGCGGGGGCCGGGCTCGGCGCCGTCGGCGTCCTGGCGGCGGGGTTCAACGGGGGCAGCTTCCTCAACTACGGAGAGGATGTCAGCTCCATGCTCATGGCCGCCGGCTTCGCGGTCGGCACCCTGGGATTCGTGATCCTGCTCGCCCTGCCGCCGGTGCTTCCTTCCGAGGCCGCCATCCCGGCCCCGCCCGGCTCGTAGCCGGGGCCGCGGCCCGGGGCGGGACGGCCCGGGGGTGGGCGAAGCGACGGCCGGCCGGCCCGTCGGGGCCAGCCTAGAATCGAACCGGGCGGGGTTGCACGTCCACGTCCCGTCCCACGGAGGCCCTGATGTCGGCGGCCACCGAACGTCCTGACGGCTATCGCTGGGTGGCGCTCTCCAACACCACCCTGGGCATGCTGATGGCGACGATCAACTCCTCGATCGTCCTCATCTCGCTGCCGGCCATCTTTCGGGGCATCGGCCTCGACCCGCTGACCCCGGCCAACGTCGGCTACCTGCTCTGGATGCTGATGGGCTACATGGTGGCGACCGCGGTGCTGGTGGTCAGCCTGGGCCGGGTGGGCGACATGTTCGGCCGGGTACGCATGTACAACCTGGGCTTCGCCGTCTTCACCCTGGCCTCGATCGGGCTCTCGCTGGTGCTCTGGCCGGGGCCGAGCGCGGCCCTGACCCTGATCGGCCTGCGCATCCTCCAGGGGGTGGGGGGCGCCCTGCTGATGGCCAACTCGGCCGCCATCCTCACCGACGCCTTCCCCCCCGATCAGCGCGGGATGGCGCTGGGTATCAACTCCGTGGCCGGCATCGCCGGGTCGTTCATCGGCCTGATCGCCGGTGGCCTGCTCTCGACCAGCGACTGGCACCTCGTCTTTCTGGTCTCGGTGCCGATCGGGCTGGCGGGGACGGCCTGGGCCTACTGGCGGCTGCGCGAGGTCGGGGTCGTCCGTCCCGCCCGCATGGACTGGTGGGGCAACCTCCTCTTCGGCGCCGGCCTGGTCGCCGTTCTGGTCGGCATCACCTACGGGATCCAGCCCTACGACGGGCACAGCATGGGCTGGACCAACCCCGTGGTCCTGGCCGAGCTGAGCGCGGGGGCCGTCCTGCTGGTCCTGTTCTGCCTGGTCGAGGCCCGGGTGCCGGACCCGATGTTCAGGCTGGGGCTGTTCCGCATCCCCGCCTTCGCCGCCGGCAACCTGGCCGGCCTGCTGGCCTCGGTCGGCCGCGGCGGCCTGATGTTCATGCTGATCATCTGGCTGCAGGGGATCTGGCTGCCCCTGCACGGCTTCAGCTTCGAGGTGACCCCGCTCTGGGCGGCGATCTACATGCTGCCCATGACGGCCGGCTTCCTCATCGCCGGCCCCATCTCCGGCTACCTCTCTGATCGCTTCGGCGCCCGTCCCTTCGCCACCGGCGGCATGCTGGCCGCCGCCCTCACCTTCGGGCTGATGCTCCTCCTGCCCGCCGACTTCTCCTACCCGCCCTTCGCCGCCCTGCTGCTGGCCAACGGCCTGGCCATGGGTCTCTTCGCCTCGCCCAACACGGCCGGGATCATGAACGCGGTACCGCCTCACGAGCGGGGGGTGGCCTCGGGGATGCGGTCCACCTTCCAGAACGCGGGCATGAACCTCTCCATCGGGCTCTTCTTCTCGCTCATGATCGCCGGGCTCAGCGCCGATCTGCCCCGCGCCCTCTACCGCGGGCTGACCGCCCAGGGCCTGCCCGCGACGGTGGCGGCCCGTATCGCCCACCTGCCGCCGGTGGGCGTCCTCTTCGCCGCCTTCCTGGGCTTCAACCCGATGCGGGCGCTGGCCGGCCCTGCTCTGGCCCGGTTGCCGGTGGAGAAGCAGGCCCTGATCACGGGCAAGGCCTTCTTCCCCCAGCTCATCTCAGGGCCGTTCATGGACGGCGTGCACCTCACCTTCGCCTTCTCCATGGTGATGATGCTGGTGGCGGCGGCCGCCTCCTGGCTCCGGGGTGGACGCTACGTCTACGGCGAGGAGGTCGTCCCCGCCCCCGCCGGCGCCCCGGTGCCCCTCCCCGCCCGATCGGGCGCCCCGGCCGGTCCGTCCCTGGTGGCCGTTTCCGCCGCCTACGGAGCCGGGGGCGGCGAGATCGGGCAGGCCCTGGCCCGGCGCCTGGGCGTGCCCTTCATCGACCGCGCCCTTCCCGCCGGGCTGGCCGAGCGTCTCTCGGCTCCCCTCCAGGAGGCTCTGGAGGACGACGTACGGCCCGCCAACGGCCGCGTCGCCCGGGCACTGGCGGAGGTGGGAGCCTCCTCCCCGCTCTTCGGCATCCAGGGCCTATCGGCGTCCCCGGCGGTGGTCGACGCCGAGGGCTACCGGGCCCGGGTGGTGGAAGCCCTCGACCATCTGGCCGGCTCCTCGGGCGGGGTCGTGGTCGGCCACGGGGCGGCGGCCGCACTCCTGTCCCGACCCCACGTGCTCCGGGTCCGGCTGGAGGGGCCACCGGCGCGCCGTCTCCACCGGGCCATGCGGATGGAGGGCCTGGAGGAGGCCGCCGCCAAGCGCCGGCTGGCGGCCGCGGATCGTGCCCATCGCGCCTACCTGCGGTACCTGTTCGGCCGCGAGCCCGAGGACCGGGAGCTGTACCACCTGATCCTGGACTCGACCGTTCTGTCGCCGGAGGCCTGCGTGGAGGTGATCCTGACCGCGCTGGAGGGCCTCCGCGGCGCCGATCTCGATCCCGGGCCCGGCCGGTGAGCCGCCCTCGGAGCTCGCGCCCCGAGGACGGCCCGGCCGTGGCCGGCGCCGCCGGGAGGGGTCGCGGCGGGCGCCGGCGTGGGCGAGGTCAGGTCGCGGGGGGCGTGTCGGGGGTGACCACGAACCACTTGCCCCCGACGTTCTGGCCGTAGACGTCGCCGGCGTCCTTGTCCTTGACGTAGGTGTAGAGCGGCCACCCGTTGTAGGTCACCTGGGTACCGCCCGAGGGGTTGGCGACGGTCCCCAGCCTGGCGCTGATGGACGACGGCCCGGTCGGCTTGCTCTGTCCCGAGGGGAGCATGAGCGGCGGCCAGAGGCTGGCGCAGTTCCCGGTGCAGGTGACCTTGCCCCCGCGATCGGGCATGTAGTAGTAGAGAGTGAGGCCCTTGGGGCTGGCGAGCACGGTCTCCGACTTGCCGTCCACCATGGCCGTCTTGGTCTCGACCAAGGCGGGAGAAGGTTTGGGCTTGGCGGCCGTCGACGGGGTGGACGAGGTCGACGCGCTCCCGCAGGCCGCGATCATCAGGCCGGCCACGGCGGCCAGCACCAGCGCACCCGGTCTCGACGTGATCGGTGACACCTTCACCTCCTCCTTCGCGTAGCTGCGTCCGGCTCGCGGACGTGGATCACCGGTCTGATACCGTCCCGGGTTACGATCCGGGACCGCTACCGGGTACCCGGGCCGGGGGGTGTGGCTCGACCCCGTCCGGGGTGCGCCGGGGCGGCCGGATCGGCTTCGGGCCGGTCGAGGGGCGCTCGACGCGCGGTCGGCGATCGGGGCCTGGAAAAAGGTGGGGGACAGCCCCCGCCGGGCTGGGAGCCGGAGTCAGGCCGGGGTGGGCCGGGGCGCCGCCAGCTGGTGCTGTGCCCGCCGCAGTCGCAGCGCGGCGGCGATCATCAGGATGCCGTAGACGATCAGCCAGATGCCCAGGACGATGGCCAGGGCCAGCACCGAGATGGCCGGGAAGGCGAGGACGATGATCCCGGCGATGACCGAGAGCAGGCCGGCGAAGACGGTCAGCCCGCGGTTCGGCGTCTCCCGGTGGGCGATCCCGGAGAAGGCGTGGATCACACCGTAGATGATCCAGAAGATGCCCAGCAAGAGGGCCAGGGCCAGGATGGTGGCGACGACGTGGCGGAGGCAGAGGATGCCGACGAAGAACGACAGCGCCCCCAGCAGGGCCATCCAGACCCGGGTTCCCGCCTGCCGCTCCCCGCTCGCCACCGCGCTCACGAACTGGAAGATGCCGGTCACGATCAGGTACCAGCCGAACAGGACGGCCAGGAGGAAGACGGTCTCCCCGGGCCATACCAGGGCGAAGATCCCCGCCAGCACACTGAGGATCCCGAAGACCAGCAGCCAGCCCCAGTGGCGCCCGAGCTGGGCGATCATGTCCATCGGATCGGAACGCACCTGTTGTGCCATAACCGCTCCTCGTGATGTCCGCGACGGCTCCGGGCCCCGTGTCGACGTGCCGCGCGACCCCGCCACGGCTTTCCGACCAGCTTCGGCCCTGGCCCCGCCCGCGTCGCGGCCCGGGGGAGCGGTGCTTAGACAGAACCTGTGACGTCGGCCGCCGGGTGGGCGTGGCGGCCCGTCGGCCGGCGGCGCACGCTCACACCGGGAACCTCGCCAGGGGCGCGGTCGGTGCCGGGTGCCGGGGGAGGATCAGCTCGGGCCGTGGACCCGGGAGATCGGTACCCGCAGCGCCCCGTGGGCGCCGGTGGCCGAGGGCGCCATCACCACCAGCACGCCGAGATTGAGCGTGGCCTGGGCGCGGGTGGGGTCCACCCGGAGCGGGAGGTCGAGCTCGAGGTGCCACCGGCCGACCTTCCACTCCCGCCGGAGCAGGTGCTGGCTCTCTTGGGGGTACTTGCAGACCGCGTCCAGCATCAGCCGGTCCGAGCTCAGCTCGATCGTGGTCTGCTCGGGATGGGCGCCCGGCACGGGCACGGCGACGCTCACCTGGCCGTTCGCCTCGTAGACGTTGGCCGGTGGCCGGTTGGTGGGCAGCACGGCGCTCATGTGACCATCCTGGCACACGGCGCGGTCCCGGCCTCCCCTTGGCTCGGGCCGGCCGGCCCGGACCCCCGGCTCGAAGGCGTGGTTCGGGAAGGTCTCCCGGTGCGACCGTTGGGCTTGGCTCCGCAGGACCAGGGATCGCTCCCGAAGATCTGCTCCGGGCGCTCGGCGGCCGGGATGAGGGCGGTCGCCGGGGTCCACACGGAACTCGCTCGTGGGCGCCCCGGAGGAGACGGTCCTCGGAGGTTTCCGGTCGGGCGCCTTGATGGAAATGTAAGGCATCTCTCATGTTGCTCTCAGATCTCCGGGGCAGCATTGCGGTGTGATGGTTCGAGCGAACTCCGGTGGGGCCGCCCGGCACCGGCGCGGCGCCACGCACCAGGAGAGTGATGACGATGTCCGACGGCGACCGTGACGCCATGGAGAGCCAGGTCGGCGGGGCCGGCCAGAGTCCGGGCGGCCCCGCCCTGCCCTCGCCGCCTTCGGCGAGCTGGCAGCCCCCCGGCGCGCCCCCGCCGCCTCCAACCGGTGGCTGGCAGCCGCCGGGCGCACCCCCGCCCCCCCTGCCCGGCCCTCCCGAGGGGCCGGCCTACTCGGGCTGGGGACAGGGGGCGGGTGGAACCCCTCCCCCCGGCGGCTGGCCGGCGTCGGGGGGAGGCTCGGGGCCCTCCGCCACCCGGCGCGCGTGGATCGCGCTGGCCGCGGTGGTGGGAGGGCTGGTGTTGCTCGGCGCCGGCCTGGGCGTGGGCTGGAGCTTGGGTCGGACGGGCGTCAGCGGCCTCTCGCCGGCTGCCCAGCCGCCCATCCACGCGGTTCCCCAGCAGGGCGGTCAGTCCGGCCGGTCCTTGAACGTGCAAGCCGTGGCCGGCAAGGTGGAGCCGGCGGTGGTCGACATCAACACCGTGCTGGCCACGGTCGGGGGTCGGCGCACGGCCCAGGCGGCGGGGACGGGGATGATCGTGTCGTCCTCCGGAGAGGTCCTCACCAACAACCACGTGATCCAGGGCGCCACCCGCATCGAGGTCACGATCCCCGGCCACGGCGACCACTCGGCCCGGGTGCTGGGGGCGGATCCCACCGACGACGTGGCCCTGCTGCAGGTGAGCGGCGTGTCCGGTCTGCCCACCGTCACCCTGGCCGACTCGTCCACCCTGACCGTTGGCCAGCCGGTGGTGGCGATCGGCAACGCCCTGGGGCAGGGTGGTTCCCCCACCGTCACCGAGGGGACGATCACGGCCCTCAACCGGTCCATCACCGTGGGCGACGACAACGGGGGGACCGAGCACCTGAGCAACCTCATCCAGACCGACGCACCCATCAGCCAGGGCGATTCCGGCGGCCCGCTGGTCAACGCCGCCGCCCAGGTGGTCGGCATGATCACGGCCGGCGCCACCAGCGGTCCCGGACAGGAAGTGACGGAGGTCGGGTACGCCATCCCGGTCAACACCGCGGTCGACATCGTGAACCAGATCCGGGCCGGCCACGCGAGCTCCAACGTCATCATCGGTCAGCCCGGGTATCTGGGCGTGGAGGTGGCCGACCTGAACGCCAGGACGGCGGCCGAGCTGGGCCTGAACGTGAGTTCGGGGGCGCTCGTGCTGGGCGTGGTTCCGGGCAGCCCCGCCGACCAGGCCGGCATCTCGCGCTACGCCGTGATCACGGCCGTCGGCGGCCACACCGTCGACTCAGCGGATGCTCTGGGCCAGGTCCTCCACCAGGACAAGCCGGGTCAGCGGGTGCAGGTCTCCTGGGTCGACCAGGGCGGCAACCACAGCACGACCGTGACCCTGGCCACCGGCCCCGCGGTCTGATTCCCCGATCGACCGGCGCCCTCCCGGCGAGGCGGGGGCGCCCGGTCGGCGGCCCCGCCCGCGGCCGGCGGTGCTGGGAGAGGAGCGTCCGCGGCGACGGCGATGATGGGAACATGCGCGTGGACATCCACAACCACTTCTATCCCGCCGCCTACCTGGCCCTGCTCGAGGAACGCGGTCGCGGGGTCCGCATCCGCACCGACCTCCAGGGCCGGCGCTACCTGGAGGAGGCCGGTACCCGGCTGGCCACCCTCACGCCGCCCATGACGGAGCTGGAGCGGCGCTTCGCCATGATGGACGCGGTCGGCATCGACCTCCAGGTTCTCTCCCTTACCGCCCCCAACGTCTACGCCTTCGATGCCGACGACGCCATCGTCGCCGCGCGGCTGGTCAACGACGAGTATGCGCGCCTCCGCGCCGTTCACGGCCGGCGCCTGCGCTGCCTGGCCAGCGTTCCCCTCGGCACCGGTGCCGAGGTGGAGGAGCTGGACCGGGCCATCCTCCAGCTGGGGCTGGACGGCGTCGTCGTGGGCACCAACGTCGCCGGGCGCACGCTCGACGACCCCGCCTTCGAGGAGTTCTGGCGGCGGGTCGACGAGCTCCGGTGTCCGGTCCTGATCCATCCCATGACGCCCATGGTCGGGACCCGTCACCTGGAGGATCACGCCCTGGTGCCCATGGTCGGCTTTCCCTTCGACACCACGCTGGCCGTGACGCGCCTGATCTGGACGGGCTTCCTCGATCGCCATCCCAACCTCCGCCTGGTCGCCCTGCACGCCGGCGGGGCGCTCCCCTACCTGGCAGGTCGCCTGGAGATCGGGGCAGATGCCTACGCGGAGTGCCGGCAGGTGGAGCACCGACCCACCTGGTACCTGGGCCGGCTCTTCTACGACACCGTCAGCTACCATCCGCCGGCGCTGCGTCTCTTGGCCGAGTCGTTTGGGGTGGGGCAGGTGGTGTTCGGCACCGACTACCCGCACGTGATCGGCGATCCGGTTCGGGTGATCGCCAGCCTGGATCGGGCCGGCTTCGAGCCCCAGGACCTGGAGCGCATCTGCTGGACGAATGTCCGGGACGGCCTGGGCATCGCCCTCGATCCACCCGGTCGCTCGTGAGCGCCCGAGCGGCCTCCTCGCCTTCAGGGGCGGATCAGAGCCGGGCCAGGCCGGCGGCCGGGGCTGGCTCCCGACGTTCGCCGCCCCCGGCGTGAGATGGTTGACACCGCATTACATCGGCGTCATCTAGAGATCTTCAGTGTCAGGTATGCGGTAGTGTTTTGGGTTATCAGTACTATAATGATTAGGGCGCAATGGAAACTGAGGGCGGCACCCGCGCTGGGCGAGCCTCGGTGCCGCCGGGGCCCTGGAGGACACCGACGGCGCTGGTGCGCGCCCTCTCCCACTCCGACCTCCTGCAGGCGGTGGATCTGGGAGTCACACTGGTCGAGGCGGAGCCGGAGCTGCGGGTCCTCTACTGCAACGAGGGCTTCCGGCGCTCGCGCTGGGCCGGGCAGGGGGGAAGGGCCGGCGGGCCGCTGACCGAGCTCGTCCAGGAGCGGTATCGCCGGCCGGTGGAGGCCGCCCACCGGCAGGTCGTGCGCACCGGGCTCCCGGCCCGCGTCCGGGCGACGCCGGGCCGGGGCGAGGTGGAGCTGTTGCCGCTGTCGTGGGGCCCCGCGACCGTGGCCCACGTGCTCGGCCTGTGGGAAGGGTTCGGCGGCCGGAACGGCAGGGACGGCCGGGAGGCGCGGCGACCGGTCCTGCGAGCGCTGGGCCTCCTGACCGAGCACCTCGGAGAGGGAGGCGCCATGGCATCGCTCCTGGGCCGGCTCTCCCGCACCCTCGCCGAACTGGTCGACGCCTCCAGGGCGGCGTTCTGGCGGTACGATCCGGAACGTCGCGTGCTGGCGCTGGAGCCGGAGCCCTTTGGGTTCCCACCCGGTCGCCCGCCGCGGCTGATCCCCGTCCTTCCCGACGACGGGCTGGTGGTGCCCGGCGATGCCGTGGTCTGGAGCCGGGCCGATCCCGACGCCGGGCGACCCCGGGTGCCGGGCGGGCTGGGCGACGCGCTCGGCGCCCGGGACGCCATCGTGGTGCCCTGGAAGGCGGGTGATCGTCGGCTCGGCCTCGTGATCGCGTGTGACAGTCGGAGGCCGAGGGGCTTCACCCGGGAGGACGCCTGGACGCTCCGGGCCGCGGCCGCGGTGGCGGCCCTGGTCGTGGAGCACAAACGAGCGGACGAGGCCCTGGTCGCCGCCCGCGACCGCGAGGCGGCGAGCCTTCGGCGCCAGGTCGACCAATCGATCCAGCTCGAGCAGATGAAGACCAACCTCTTGCGGCTCGTCTCGCACGAGTTGCGCACGCCGCTCGCCGTGCTCCGCGGCTATCTCTCGATGATCGAGGAGGGCTCACTGCGGCCGCACGACCTGCCCTCGGTGCTCCCGCTCCTGCGGGCTCGGGTCGAGGAGATGGGTCACCTGATCGACGAGATCATGGAGGCGGCGCGTCTCGAGGACAGCGCCATCGCGCTCGCCGCCCACGGGTTGGACCTGCGCGAGGTGGTGACCGCGGCCGTGCGCTCCGTGGAGCCGCTGGCGGGTGCAGAGCATCCCATACGGCTGAGGCTGCCGCGGCGGCCGGTGCCGGTCAGGGGCGACCGCGCCCGGCTCACCATGATCCTCACCGCGCTGATCCACAACGCCATCAAGTACTCGCCGGACGGCGGCGAGATCCGGATCGGCTGTCGCACCGCTGCCCGCGCCGCCTCGGTGTCGGTCAGCGATCACGGGGTGGGCATCGCCCGGCGCAACCGGCCTCGGCTCTTCACCAGGTTCGGCCGCATCGTGACCCCGGAGACGGAGCACATCCCGGGGACCGGACTGGGTCTCTACCTGGCCCGCGACCTGGCGCGTCGCCACGGGGGTGACATCCGGGTCCGATCGCAGCCAGGGCGAGGGAGCACGTTCACCCTCCGCTTGCCGCTGTCGGCCCCGAGCGGGGAGACCGGGGAGGCCGCCTGAGGTCGACCTCGGATGCCGCCTCCGGTGGGGCTCAGTCGGGCCGGCGCCCGTAGGCGACGGCGAAGGGGCCGGCGCTGTGCAGCTCCTCCCACTCCCGTTGCATGGCCGTCAGCAGCTGGCAGCACTCCGCCGGGGCGAGCCCGAAGCGCTCCTGGAAGGGAGCGCAGAGGCCGGCGAACAGGGCCCGAAGGTTGCTCCCCATCAGCGATCCGATCCGGCCCCCCCACTCTCCGATCGGGATGCGGACCTCGTGGCGGGCCACGTCCATCAGCCCCGCGCGGCGCAGGTGGAGGTCGAGAGAGCGGAAGATCGTTCCCGCCATGTCGATGCCGCGCGACCGGCCCAGCTTCCAGGCCAGCTCGAACAGCTGCCGGCCGGCCGGGCCGGCGGGCTCCAGCCAGGGATCGACCTCGACCAGCTCCACCCAGCCCCCGGGACGGGTGACGCGGACCAGTTCCCCGACCACCCCCGACCACGAGGTCAGCGGGATCCCGGAGGCCGCCAGCAGCCGCTGGTGCACGAAGTCGAAGCTTCCCTCGAGGAAGGGAAGGCCGTGGAGCACGTTGCCGCGGACGAAGCGGTAGTTGACCGGCCGGTCGCCCCTGCCCGGTACCAGGTCGAAGCCCACCACCAGGGCCCCGGGGAACTCCCCACAGAGGTCGCAGGCCCAGCGGCCGGTGCCGCTGCCCACGTCCAGGATGGAGGCGGGGTGCCGGAGAGGGGCGAGGTAGTTCGCCCCCAGCGCCTCCCGCAGCGCATAGTGCTGGACGTCCAGCCGATCCAGCTCCCGGGGCTCCCGGGGGAAGAGGTAGCGGTCCCCCTCCGGTGCCGGGCGGCCGCGGCTCATCGGCCGGCGCCGGCCGGCGCCGGCCAGGCGACCGGCTCCAGCGCCGAGCCGTCCAGCTCGGCCAGGCTGCGGCGGCCGAGCAGGGCCAGGGTGACGTCCATCTCGCCGGCCAGGATCTCGATCGCTCGCCGGACCCCGGCCTCGCCCCCGGCGGCCAGGCCGTATACGAAAGCCCGGCCGATGAGGCAGGCGTGGGCGCCCAGGGCCAGGGCCTTGAGCACGTCCTGGCCGCGGCGGATGCCCCCGTCGAGGAGGACGGTGGCCCGGCCCGCCACCGCCTCGACGATCGAGGGCAGCACGGAGATGCTGGAGGGCGCCCCGTCCAGCTGCCGGCCGCCGTGGTTCGAGACCACCACGCCGTCGGCGCCGTGCTCCACCGCCAGCCGGGCGTCCTCGGCCGTGAGCACGCCCTTGACCAGGAGTGGGCCCGGCCAGAGCGAGCGTACCCACTCGAACTCACGCCAGGTCTTGGAGGCGTCGTGGTTGCGCAGCATGAGCCGGGCCAGGGGCAGGAAGCCCTCGTCGCGGGAGTGGGGGACGTTGCCCAGGGTGAGGCGGGAGCCGAGCAGCACCTCGCGCATCCACCGCCAGCGCCGCGCCGTGTCCAGGACGTTGGCGGGCGTGATCCGAGGCGGGACGGTGAAGCCGTTGCGCAGGTCGCGCTCCCGCTGGCCAGCCACCGGGACGTCGACCGTGAAGGCGAGCACCGAGCAGCCGGCCGCGCGAGCACGGTCGATCAGGGAGCGAGCCAGTTCCCGATCCTTGCCCATGTAGAGCTGGAACCAGAACGGCTTCACCGCCGCCGCCCGAACCTCCTCGATGGAGCACACGGACGCGGTGGAGAGGCAGAAGGGGATGCCCGACGCCTCTGCCGCCCGTGCCGCCTGGATCTCCCCGCGGCGGGCGACGAGGCCGGCCAGGCCGATCGGCGCCAGGACCAGCGGCAACGCCAGCCGGCTGCCGAACAGGACCACGCTCAGGTCTCGCTCCGAGACGTCGGTCAGGACGCGCGGCCGGAAGCGCAGGCGCTCGAAGTCGGCTCGGTTGGCGCGCAGCGTGACCTCGTCGAAGGCGCCACCGTCGACGTAGTCGAAGACCATGCGCGGCAGACGCCGACGAGCGATCCGGCGCAGATCCTCGATGGTGACCGGTCTCATCCCCGACCGGCGTTCATCACGCGCGGCCAGCCCGCCGGCCGGGGTGGCTGGGCGCCGGCCCGTCGTACCGTTCCGTGTCGCTCCCTGCCTTCCTCACGCTCGTCCGGTCCCCCCACCTGTCCGCGCACCGGCGCCGCCACCCACCGGCTGTCCTCATGGTAGGTCGGCCGGGGACGGCCGGCAATCCGCTGCCGCCGATGGTGGCCATCGCCGCCGGCGATCGATGGCGGCTGGGCACCGCCCGTCCGGCCACGCCGATCGGACCACGCTCCGGGGACCGCGTGACTCAATTTCTGTTATTCATCATAATAATCAGGATAATGATCGAGCAGGAGCTTTCCATCGGCAGGAGGTGAGCGATCCCATGGCCATCCTGGCCCAGCCCCGGTCCCGCGCCTACGAGGACACGTTCTGGCGGCCGATCCGACTCTGGTTGACCACCACCGATCACAAGCTGATCGGGATCATGTACATGGTCACCGCCTTCTCGAGTTTCATCGTCGGCGGCATCTTCGCCCTCATCCTGCGCCTCCAGCTGGCCCAGCCCAACCTGCACGTGGTCGACCCCCAGACCTACGACGAGATCATGTCGACCCACGGGGTGACGATGGTCTTCTTCTTCGTCACCATCTTCCTGACCGGGCTCGGCAACTACTTCGTCCCCCTCATGGTGGGGGCCCGGGACATGGCCTTCCCCCGTCTCAACCTGCTCGGGTTCTGGCTGATCCCGGTCTCGATCGTGATCTACTACTCCGCCTTCCTCTTCGGCGGTCCGCTCTCGGCCGGATGGACGGGCTACCCGCCGCTGACCGAGGTCCAGTACACCCCTGGGATCGGGGTCGATCTCTGGATCCTCAGCCTGGTCATCTGGTGCATCAGCGGGATCATGGCGTCGACCAACTTCCTGACCACGGTGGTGGCGCTGCGGGCGGCCGACATGAGCCTGCGCCGGCTCCCCCTCTTCGTCTGGGCGCAGGTCTCGGCCTCGATCCTGCTCCTGCTGGTGGGCGCTCCCCTGGCGGCGGCCCTGATCATGCTCGAGCTCGACCGCCAGTTCGGCACCAACTTCTTCTCCGGAAACGGCGGCCGGCCGGTGCTGTACCAGCACCTGTTCTGGTTCTTCGGCCACCCCGAGGTCTACATCATGATCCTGCCCGGGTTTGGGATCGCCTCCGAGGTGATACCGGTCTTCAGCCGTAAGCCGCTCTTCGGCTACAGCTCGATGGTGGCCTCGCTGCTGGCCATCGTCTTCCTCTCCATGGCGGTCTGGGCCCACCACATGTTCACGGTGGGGATGAACATCTACCTGGAGACCTTCTTCATGGGCATGTCGATGCTGATCGCCGTCCCCACCGGCGTCAAGTTCTTCAACTGGATCGCCACCGCCTGGCGGGGGTCGATCGACTTCAAGCTCCCCATGAAGTTCGTCTTCGGGTTCATGGCCACCTTCCTGATCGGCGGCATCTCAGGGGTCTACCTGGCCTCCGTGCCGGTCGACACCCAGCTCCACCACAGCTACTACGTGGTGGCCCACATCCACTACGTGCTCTTCGGCGGCAGCGTCTTCGCCATCTTCGCCGGTATCTACTACTGGTTCCCGAAGATCACCGGCCGTCATCTCGATCGCCGTTTGGGGGAATGGCACTTCTGGTTGATGTTCGTCTTCGCCAACCTGACCTTCTTCCCCATGCACACCCTGGGCCTGGACGGGATGCCGCGGCGGATCGCCACCTACCCGGGCGGCTTCGCCGAGGCCGGCTGGGGGACCGTCAACCTGATCATCTCGATCTCGTCCTTCGGCCTGGCCTTCTCGATCCTGCTCTTCGTCGTCAACGCCTGGTGGAGCTGGCGCCGCGGGGAGCTGGCCGGTGACGACCCCTGGCAGGGGAACACGCTGGAGTGGGCGACGACCTCGCCCCCGCCCCCCTACAACTTCGAGCGCATCCCGCCCGTCTCGTCGTTCATGCCCATGCAGGAGATCCGGCGCCGGCGCTCGACCGGCTGCACCGTGGCCCCGGGGACGGCACCCTGATGCGGCCCCATCCGGAGGCGCGGAGAATTTACAATAAATCTCAGAAAAACTTCTGAGAGGCCCGGCCCGCCCGGGACGCGGCCAGGCGGCGAGCAACGGAGGCAGACGATGAGTGCGATCGACGAGGGACGGGTGCTCTCGGCCCTCTCGACCATCGTCGATCCGGATTTCCGGCGCGACGTGGTGAGCCTGGGCATGATCAAGGACCTGAACGTCGAGGACGGGGTGGTCAGCTTCACCTTCGAGCTGACCACCCCTGCCTGCCCGGTCAAGGACCGGTTCCAGGCCCTGGCCGAGGAGCGGCTCAAGGCCCTGCCCGGCGTCTCCGCGGTGCGTATTCGGATGACCTCGAACGTGCGCCGCAGCCGGCGCCTTGGGGAGGCCATGCTGCCGGGCGTCCGCCAGACCATCGCCGTGGCCTCGGGCAAGGGCGGGGTGGGCAAGTCGACCGTGGCCGTCAACCTGGCCGCCGGGCTGGGGCTGACCGGGGCCCGGGTGGGGCTGCTCGACGCCGACATCTACGGCCCGAGCGTGCCGGCCATGGTCGGGACCGACGCCCAGCCGGCGATCCGGGGCGAGAAGCTGGTCCCGGTCGAGGTCTTCGGCGTCCGGGTGATGTCGATCGGGCTCCTGGCCGGAGGGGACCGGGCCATGATCTGGCGGGGGCCGATGGTCTCGCGGGCCATCCAGCAGATGCTGGGGGACGTGACCTGGGGGGAGCTGGACTACCTGGTCATCGACCTCCCGCCGGGAACCGGCGACGCCTCGCTCACCCTGGCCCAGCAGGTGCCGCTGACCGGTGTGGCCATCGTCTGCACGCCCCAGGAGGTGGCGCTCCAGATCGCGGTCAAGGCCCTGCGCATGTTCCGTCAGCTGAACGTGCCCATCCTGGGGCTGATCGAGAACATGAGCTGGTACCGATGCCCCCGGTGCGGCCACGAGGCGCACGTCTTCGCCCACGACGGCGCCCGGCGGGCGGCGGCCCGGCTCGACGTGCCCTTCCTGGGCGCGGTCCCGCTCGACGAGGGCATCCGCGAGGAGGCCGATGCGGGCGTGCCGGTGGTGGTGGCGCGGCCCGCGAGCCCGGGGGCGAGCGCCTTCCGGGAGGTGGTCTCCCGGGTGGCGGCCCGGGCGGCGGTGCTGGCCGATCGCGAGCTGCCGGCGATCAGCGTTCGCTGACCGTGACGCCCGCGGTCCCGGGCCGCCCCCGCGCACCGGTCCGGTCCCGCCGAGGCCCGGCCGTTCCGGTGGTGGCCGGAGCGGCCGGGCTCAGGACGGCGGTCCGGCCGCCACGGCCGCCGTCTCGGCCTCCTCCGGCTCCGGACGGAGGCCGTGCACCGGGCCCGAACGGTCGCGCAAGAAGCCGCCGGGACGGCGGTGGCGAAGGGCGATGATCTCACCGGCGATGGCCACGGCCACCTCCTCCGGAGTCCGGGCTCCGAGGTCGAGCCCGATCGGGCCGCGGATCCGGGCCAACTCTGACTCGGAGAGGCCGAGCTCCCGCAGCCGGCGGGTACGGTCGACGTCGGTCCGGCGGCTGCCCATGGCCCCGATGTAGGCGGCCGGGGTGCGCAGCGCCGCCTGGAGCAGGGGCACGTCGAACTTGGGGTCGTGGGTCAGGATGCAGATCACGGTCCGCCCGTCCACCGGCGCCTCGGCCAGGAACTCGTCCGGCCAGCGCACCACGAGCTCGTCCGCCTCGGGGAAACGCGCGCGGGTGACGAAGGTGCTGCGGGCGTCGCACACCGTCACCCGGTAGCCCAGGAACTTGCCCATGCGGGCCGCGGCCCGGGCGAAGTCGGTGGCCCCGAAGACGTACATGCGCGCCGGCGGGGCGAAGGAGCGGACGAACACCTCCACCTCCTGGCGGCGGGCCTCGCCCTGCCGGCCGTAGGCGCGCCGCGCGGTCAGACCCGCGGCCAGCAGCGCGCGCGCCTCCGCCACCACCCGATCCCCGAGCGGCTGGGCCAGCTCCCCCTCCGCCCAGTCCGGGCCGACCAGCAGCCTGGTCCCCGGCTGAGGGCCCTCGATCTCGGTCACCAGCGCCGCCGGCCGCTCGGCTCGGATCGCGTCCGCCAGCCGCTGGAACAACGGCCGCCAGCTCAGCGGCTCGACGAAGACGTGGATGGTGCCGCCGCAGGTCAGCCCCACCGTCAGCGCCAGCTCGTCCGCGATCCCGTAACTGAGCCGCTTCGGTTGGCCTCGCTCGATGACCTCGAGCGACTCCTCGACCACCGCCCCTTCGACGCAGCCGCCCGAGACCGACCCCACCGCCTCACCCCGCTCGGAGACGGCCATGGTCGCACCCGGGTCGTGGGGGGCGGAGCGCTCGGTCGCGATCACCGTGGCCAGCGCCACCCGCTGGCCCGCCGCCAGCCAGGTCTCCACCTGATCGAGGATGTCCTTCATCGCCGACCAACCTCCGTTGCCATCCCGCCGGCTCCGACCCGGGAGCGGCCGTCGAGGTCCTCCGGGCCGGCCCGCCCCGTTCGACCGGCCGGACCGGCGCCGTTCACGTCTCCGCCGCCCGTCGGGCGGCCTCGAGGAGCTCCTCTCGCTCCAGGGCTCGTCTCACCTCCGGATAGGCGTCGCCCAGGCAGCAGGGGCAGGTTCGGTACCAGGCGCGAAAGCCTTCGTCGATCACGGGTTCGGAGTCGGCGGGTCGATGCCGATCCTGATTCATCTCCGACCTCCTCGTGCCGCCCGGCCCGGGCCCGGGGGCCGGCGAGGTCGGGCGACCTCGCTCATGAAGCGGTTTACGATATAAATCTAGGATATGCCAGGAAAATTCCTGCTGCGCGAGTCAGACCGCCTTCCGCGCGGGGACGGGAAGGGCTGGCTTGTTTACAACTTTTAATATGAGACAAATATGAACCATAGGAATAAAGATCGGGCGGAGGCGCAATCCCTGCTCGCCCATCGGGCCCTGGCCGAGGTCAGCCGGGTGCGCATCCTGGAGGAGCTGCGCCGGGCCGGGCGGCCGCTGGTGACGGTCGAGCTCGCGGAGCGGGTCGGCCTGCATCACAACACCGTGCGCGCGCACCTGGAGGTACTGCAGGAGGCGGGCCTGGTGACGGCGGAGCCGGAGAAGCGCGTCGCCCCGGGCCGGCCCCGGATCGTCTACCGGCCGGTCCCGGAGGCCGACGACGAGCGGACCGGTTACCGGTTGCTGGCGGGCATCCTGACCAGCTACCTGGCCGCCTCCCCCAACCCGGGGCTGGCTGCCGAGGAGGCCGGCCGGGCCTGGGGCCGCTACCTGGTCGAACGGCCGCAGCCCTTCCAGCGGGTCGATTCCGGCGACGCCATCGCGCGGGTGTCGCGCCTGCTCGAGGAGCTGGGCTTCGCCCCGGAGCCGGTCGTGGAGGAGGGGGAGGACAGGATCCTGCTCCATCGCTGTCCCTTCCGCGATCTGGCCGTGCGCCACCCCGAGGTGACCTGTGCCGTCCACCTGGGGTTGATCGAGGGGGCCCTGGCCGAGCTGGGGGTGCGGCTGGCCGCGACCAGGATCGACCCGTTCGTGGAGCCCTCGCTCTGTGTGGCCCACCTGGGTGGGCGGGAGGAGGTGGCGGCCGGGCGCGACCGGCGTCCGGCGCGGGCCTAGTCCTGGAGCGCGGGGTTCGCTTCCGTGGACCCTGATCGGAGTCGGCGACAGGGTCCAGTCGGATTCGAGACGTCGTCTCGAGAGGTCGCGACACGATGCCTTCGCGAACCCGACCGAAACGATCCCGCGCCGTCCTACCGGGCGACGTCGCCGGACACCGGCGTCAGGCCGCCAGCTCCAGCGCCTCGCCCAGGTCGGCGGCGAGGCAGGTGAAGATGGGCACGTCGCGCTCCGTGTAGCTGGAGGCGCCGGTCTCGCGAAGCTCCATGACCAGATCCTGGAAGCGATGGGGGTCGTCCCCCTCGAAGGAGACCACGAACTCCTGGTCGTCCAGCCCGAACGAGTAGGCCGTGTTCACCTCGAACTCCGGGTACCGTCGTCCCACCTCGACGTGCTCCCGCATCAGCTCCTCCCGGGTGGCCCGGGGCAGCCGATACCAGGACCGAGCCTTGACGAAGGGGTAGACGAACAGGTAGCGGCCGTGCCGGGAGCGGACCCGGGGCTGCCCCTCCCCCTCCGGGTGCAGCGCCGAGGCGTAGGCAGAGGGCCGCATGGCGCAGAGGTAGCCGTACGGTCGGTCCAGGTAGCCGCCCATCTCGGTTCGGTTCAGGTCGGCCTCCAGCCGCTGGAAGATCTCCAGCTCCGCCGCCGCCTTCCAGAGCATGAAGTCGCAGTCGGCCCGGGTCCCCACCAGCGAGTAGGCGCGGACGAAGATGACCGGACGGTACTCCTCGACCACCGCCACCACCTCCCGCCGGCCGCGGTCCCGGGTCTCGGCGTCGAGTCGCCGCCACTCCGGCCGGACCCGGTAGAAGGTGTAGGCCACGAACTGGCGCGGTGGCCGGACCGTCATCGCCGGTCTCCGTCGAGGTGGGCGGGGGCCGGCCGGCCGCCGGCCGGCCCCGAGGAGAACCCGGACGCCGGCGCCGATCGGGAGACGATGAGGCCGCGGCCCCGGTCGACGTCGGGTCGAGGGCGGGCCTCCGGATCGGGGGAGGGCGACGCCGGGCGCCCGGGAACCCCGGCGCGTCGCGCCGGCCCGAGCGTCAGGTAGTGGAGGGTGCCGTCGAAGCGTCGCGCCTCCCTCGGCCAGGTTCCCTCCAGGAGCGCCCAGGCGGCGGCTGCGAGCCGGCAGGCTTCCTCGGTCCGGCCGGCCTCACCCAGCCGCCGCAGGGCCCGGTCCAGGAGCCGGCTGAGGCCGGCGACGGCGGGTTCGCTCACGTCCGCCGGGTGATGCGCACCCGCCACGTGCGCGGGCCCTCTTCCAGGTACTCCCAGCCGTAGGCGTTCTCGCGGGTGGCCTCGAGCTGGTAGCGAAGCGGCAGCGGGTCGTGATCGTTGACCAGGACCAGGGCCTCCCCCCGGGGCAGCCGATCCAGCAGACCGAAGATGAGCTGGTGGCGGCGGGGAGGGGGAATGCTGCGCACGTCGAGGAGGTTGGCCCCACCGTCCTCATCCCCCTCCCCGAAGGCGATGTCGCCCACCTCGCGGACCACGTCCGGCCGCAGGTGACGGACGATCGGCCACGCCTCCCGGGCCGTCCTGGCGGCGATCCGGTACTCCTCACCTCGGGCCCGATCGCCGCCCAGGACGGCCGGGCTGACCCGGATGCGGGCCAGCGTGGGGACACCGGCGGCGTCGCTCACCACCACCTCGGTGTCGATCCGCAGCCGCCGGTAGGGCAGGTCGGCGGCGCGGAGGCGGTCGGCCAGGGCGACCGCGTAGCCGGCGCCGGCCGCGCCCGCCAGCAGCTCCTCGGGCCTGGCGCCGGCGGCCGCGCTGGGGGCCGAGACCTCGACCACCTGGCCACCGATGGTCGCGCTTCCGGAGTGCTGGCCGTCACCGGCCCACTCCAGGTCCACGCGGAACCTGTCCTCCCGGGTCGATCCGCCGCTCATCTGCTCACCTCCCAAGCACCGCCGACGGGTGACGAGCGTCCCCACGGGCGATCACGATCAGAGAAAGCCCAGCTCGCGCTTGGCCGCCTCGCTCATCATGTCCGGGTCCCAGGGGGGCTCCCAGACCAGGTCCACCTCCACCCTGCCCACGCCCGGCAGCAGGCCGAGGGCGCGCTCCACCGCCTCCGGCATGCTGTCGCTCATGGGGCAGCCGGGGGTGGTCAGCGACATCTGGACGTAGACGTCCCCGTCCTCGACCCGCAGGTCGTAGATCAAGCCCAGGTTGACGAGGTCGAGGCCGATCTCGGGGTCGTAGACGTGGGTCAGCTGCTCCCAGGCCTGCTGGGCGATCTCGTGGTCGGGGATGCGGATCCGGCTCTCGCTCATGCCGTCACCCTCCCGGTCGCCGTCCGACGCCGGCCGGAGGATGGGACACACGAACCTGGCCCGTGATCTCGCCGCGATTTTCTACGTTCATAACTATGAAAATCATAGAATATCCCCGGAGGGCGTGTCCAGGGGCGCCGCCCTCCCGGCCGTGCCGGGGGTGGCTCGACCCCGCCCGTGACCGGGTATCCTTGGCCTGGTGAGGGGACGCTCGGGAAGCGGAGGGTGGAGCACCGCCGGGCCGAGAGGTCGGCAGCGGGGAGAGGGCGGAGGATCGCGCCGTCGTCCCGGCCCCGCATGATCGACAAGACCGTTCCCTCCCTGGAGGCGGCCGTCCAGGGCCTCGATGACGGCATGGTGGTGATGGTGGGGGGCTTCGGTGACTCGGGAACGCCCCACGAGCTGTTGAACGCCGTCCTCGAGCGGGGATGCCGGGACCTGACCATCATCTCCAACAACGCCGGCGACGGCGATCGCGGCATCGCCGCCTTGATCCTCCACCACCGAGTGCGGAAGGTCATCTGCAGCTTCCCGACCACGGCCCACAACCACGCCGTGCGCGAGGCCGTGGAGCGGGGCGAGGTCGAGCTGGAGCTGCGTCCCCAGGGCACGCTGGCGGAGTGCATCCGCGCCGGCGGGGCCGGCCTGGGGGGCGTGCTCACCCCGACCGGGCTGGACACCGAGCTGGCGGAGGGGAAGCCGGTCTACGAGCTGGACGGGCGCCGATACGTGGTCGAGCGCCCACTCCGGGCCGACTTCGCCCTGGTCCGCGGCTGGCGGGCCGACCGCTGGGGGAACGTCGTGTACCGCTACGCGCAGCAGAACTTCAACCCGCTGATGGCGATGGCGGGCCGGTGCACGGTGGTCCAGGTCGATCACGTCCACGAGGTGGGGGAGATCGACCCCATGCACGTCCACACCCCGGGCATCTTCGTGGACCGGGTGGTGCGGGTGGAGCGGGAGGTGCGGCGATGAGCGCGACGCGGGGCTGGACCGAAGCTGAAATCGCCCGCCGGGTGCTGGCCGACCTCTGGGAGGGGGCCTACGTCAACCTGGGCATCGGCATGCCCCTGCTCCTGAACGAGCTGCTGACCCCGGAGATGGGGATCATCCTGCACAGCGAGAACGGCATCCTGGGCATGGGCCCCGCCCCTCCGCCGGACCGGCGCGACGACGACATCGTCGACGCCGGCAAGGCCCACGTCACCCTGATCCCGGGGGCGAGCGTGTTCCACTCCGCCGACTCCTTTGCCATGCTCCGCGGCGGCCACCTGGACGTGGCCCTCCTGGGGGCTTACCAGGTCAGCATGCGCGGCGACCTGGCCAACTGGAAGCGTCCCGGCCAGCGGATCGCGGGCGTCGGTGGCGCCGCCGACATCAGCGTCGGCGCCAGGCGGGTCTGGGTCATGATGCGCCACCTGACTCGCGACGGGGAACCGCGCCTCGTGCGCGAGTGCACCTTCCCGCTCACCGCCCGGGGGGTGGTGAGGCGCGTCTACACGGACATGGCCGTCGTCGACGTGACCCCCGAGGGGCTCCGGCTGGCCGAGCTGGCGCCGGGGTACACGGTCGCCGATGTGGTGGCGGCGACCGACGCTCCGCTCGCCGTCCCCGAGAGCGTCGGCGGCTGACCCGATCCCTCCTCCGGCGGCGCCCCGCGGAGTGCCGGCGGGGTCGGTCCGTCCCGGCGGTCACAACGCTGCCCGTGGCGGTGCCTTCTGGACGATGACGACCATTCTCGCCACGCACGATCTCTGCAAGAGCTACGGGACGCGCCCGGCGGTCGACCACCTCGAGTTCGAGGTGTCCCAGGGCGAGATCTTCGGTTTCCTCGGCCCCAACGGCGCCGGCAAGACCACCACCATCCGCATGGCGCTGGGGCTCATCCGGCCGACCAGCGGATGGGTCGAGGTGCTCGGCCGGGACGTCGCCCGGCATCGTAGCGAGGTCCTGCCCCGGGTCGGGGCGCTGATCGAGGCTCCCGCCCTCTACGCCTACATGTCGGGGAGGGCCAACCTGCAGGCCTTTGCCTCGGTGCTGGGCGGCGTCGCCCCCTCCCGGCTGGACGAGGTGCTGGAGCTCGTCGACCTCGCCCCCCGGCAGGGGGACCGGGTCGGTACCTACTCGATGGGGATGAAGCAGCGGCTGGGGGTGGCCGTCGCCCTCCTCAACGATCCCGAGTTGCTGATCCTCGACGAGCCCGCCAACGGCCTCGATCCGGCCGGGATCGTCGAGATGCGGGACCTGCTGCGCCGCCTGGTCGACCAGGGGAAGACCGTCTTCGTCTCCAGCCACGTGCTGGCCGAGGTGCAGCAGATCTGTGACCGGGTCGCGATCATCCACCGCGGCCGGCTGGTCACGGTCGCTCCGGTGGCCGAGCTGCTCAGCGGCCGGGGTGAGTTCGAGGTCGGCATGGAGGACCCGGCCGCGGCCATGGCGCTGCTCCGGAACACGACCTGGGGCGCGGACGCCCGCCTTCACCGGGGAGGTCTGATCACCCGTTCCCCCAGCGGCAGGGGACGTGACCTGGTGCGCTTCCTGGCCGAGCGGGGCTTCTGGCCCGATCGGGTCACGGAGCGTCAGCAGAACCTGGAGGAGATCTTCCTCCACCTGACCGGTGGTGCCGACGGAGGCGTCCGGTGAGCGCCGGCGTCGAGGTCCCGGTCGGGCTGCGGACGCGCTCAACCCGCCTGCCCGGGCCGAGCTTCCCCGGGGCCTTCCGCGGGGAGCTGTTGAAGCTCCGCCGCCAGCGCTCCACCGTCGGGCTGCTGCTGGCGGCGGTGCTCCTCTTCGCCGTCGTGATGGCGGTCGTGTTCGGCGACGACACCATGCGGCAGACCCTCCACCGCGATCCCCGAGCCTTCTTCGACGAGCTGCTGAGCATCCTGCTGATCCTTTTCGACACCGGCTCGGGCATCTTCCTGTTGCTGGTCAGCGCGCGGCTGGTCGGCATGGAGTACGACGCCGGGACCATCCGGGTGCTGCTGGCCCGGGGAACCGGCCGGGTGCAGCTCCTGCTCGCCAAGTGGCTGGCGCTTGCCCTGTTCGGCCTCCTGCTCCTGGCCGGCTTCCTGGTGCTGGCGGCGGTCTCCCTGCTCGTCGTCGTCGAGGCCTGGGAGGGCAGCCTCTCACCCATCGCCTCGCTGCCGGCCGTGGCCTGGTACGACCTCGGCCTCAACCTGTCGGTGGCGCTGATCAGCATCGGCGTCTGCATCCTGCTGGGAACGGCCGCCTCGGTGGTGGGGCGCTCCCTGGCCTTCGGCATCGGGGCGGCGATGGCGTTCTTCCCGGCCGACAACTTCGGTGCGATCGTGATGGGGCTGCTGGCGCGCCTCACCCACCAGACCTTCTGGCTCCGGGTGACCGAGTACCTGCTCGGCCCCAACCTGAACCAGCTGCCGGTCGAGCTCCAGACCGACCATCGGGTGCCGACCGCGTTCGCCACGCCCCTGCGGCCGGTGGACACGGCCCACTCCTTGCTCGTGATCGGCGCTTACGCGGCCGTGTTCGTGGTCACCTCGCTCCTGCTCACCTGGCGACGGGACGTGCTCGAGTAGTCGTGGTCGAACGCCCGCTCGGCCGGCGGCGCGGCCCGCCTCTGGGTTGCGGGCCGCCGTCGGCGTGGCGGGCCGGACTCCCGGCGGGGGGAGCGGCGCCCGGGATCGAGACCGTCCCGCGTCAGCGCCGGCGCATGCGCAGGATCGAGCGCAGGACGAGCAGGGCCACCACGAAGACCACCTGGCCGCCCAGGATGACGCGGTTCACGTCCACCGCCGGCTGCCAGCGCACCCGGTCGCCCCTGATGATGAAGACCCCGGCCGGGCGGGCCTCGCCGCCCCAGCCGCCGCCCCATCGGGCGCTCTCGCCGCCCTGCTCGCCCCCGCCTCCGCCCCCGCGGACCACGGCCACGGGGACGACGGTGGCGCCGTCGCGGTCGATCGGCTCGCCGAACACGCGGCGCACGGTGAGCTGGTCGCGCGCCTGCTCGAGGATTTGCCTCGCGTCCATGGTCTCACGATACGTGGCCCGATGGTGGGCGCCCACCGGCGACGATCGCCGCCTCCCCGCGGACGCGGTCGCCGCTCCGGGACCGACCGCCGGGGCGGCTCAGGACGCGGCCGTCCCGGGGGCGGGGTCGTGGCCGGGCTCGGGGGTCGTGTCCGGGGCCGAGGACGCGTTCCGGTCGTCGGCGCTCGGCCCCCGACGCTTCAGGAAGCGGGCCTCGTCCTCGTACACGATGGCCAGAGCCCGGTCCCGGACCGCGGCCGGCTTGCCGTGGGGAAGCTCCTCCTCGAACGCGGCCAGGTCCTCCAGCAGCCGGGCCTCCTCGGCCTCGTGCTCGGCGTCCGCGGTCGGTCGGGCCGGCTCTCGCTCCTCGTTCATGCCCTCCAGCCTGGAGGGGGAGCGGCCCGGGCGCCATGGGCGAACGACCCTTCGGCTCCGGGACCCGGCCGCGGGGGACGGTCGGGGGCCGGACCGGCCGGGCCGGTGAGCCCGTTTCCGGGCGGTCCTTCGACCCTGGCCCGGGGCGGGAGCAGGGGCGACCATGAACGGTGATCAGCCCGGAGTTCCAGCGTCGGTCCCAATTCCGGCCAAGGGCCCGGAGGGTGTGCCCGGCTGAGGAGAGACAGGCCAGGGATGGCACCCGGGTGCCTCCCGCCGGAGTGGCGTTCCGAGGCCGGGGTGGCCCTCTTCCAACCCGGGTCGGGCTCGAACCCCCTGGAACTTCGGGGCAGCCGCCCGCGGAGGAGGTGCGAGCATGAGACCCTGGAGGCTGGCCATCGCGCCGCTGGTCCTGCTGCTGGCGGCGCCGCCCGTCTCGGCCCTGGCCGCCGACGTCCGGGGCGGGAACGAGGTCGCGGTGGCGCCCGGTCAGACCGTCACCGACGATCTCTACGTCTGGGGCGGCACGGCCCGGGTGGCGGGAACGGTGAACGGCAACCTGATCGTGATGGGGGGCACGGTGGAGGTCCCCGGCACGGTCACCCGGGACCTCATGGTCGCCGGGGGGACGGTGACCGTGCCCGGCCGGGTGGGGGGGAGCGTTCGCGCGGCCGGGGGCACACTGACCGTGATCGGTGAGGTGGGCGAGGATCTCCTGGCCACGGCCGGCACCCTCGATCTCCGGCCGCAGGCGCGGGTCGGCCGCGACCTGCTCTTCGGCGGGGGCACGGCCACGCTGGCCGGCCAGGTGGGGCGGCGCCTCCAGGCCTCGGCCGATCGGCTCGATCTGAACGGGGCCGTCGCCGGCGACGTCCAGGCCGACGTCGCCACCCTGAACCTCGGCCCCGGGGCCAGGGTGGGCGGTGACCTTCGCTACACCAGCCAGAAGCCGGCCTCGATCGCGCCTGGAGCCCAGGTGAGCGGCCGGATCCAGCACACCACCCCCGCCCGGGCCGAGGCCACCTCGCCGGCGGCCGGCTTTCTGAGCGGGCTGATCGGCTGGCTGCGGGCCCTGGTCGGGCTCTTCCTGCTCGGCCTGGTCCTGGTCCTGGCCTTCCCACGCCTCACCCAGCACGCGGTCCGGGCCATTCGCACCTCGCCCTGGGTCGACCTGGGGCTGGGGCTGGCGCTGCTGATCGGGGTACCCATCGCCGCCGTGGCGGCCTTCGCCGCCGGTCTCCTGGTGGGAGGCTGGTGGCTGGCGTTGATGGCCCTGGCCATCTACGCCATGGTGCTGGCAGTGGGGTACGTGGTCGCCGGCCTCTTCCTGGGGCAAGAGGGTTTCCGGCTGCTGGCGCGGCGCCCCGTCCACCCCCTGGTGGCCCTGATCGTCGGCCTGGCGGTCCTCACCCTGGCCGGCCTCATCCCCTACGCCGGCCCGGTCATCGCCCTGGCGGCGGTGGTCTTCGGCGTGGGTGCCCTGGTGGTGGGGCTGTGGCACGGCCGTCCCGCGGCCCGGCCGGCCTGATCCGAGGCCGTGGCCGGTCGTCCCCGGACTGGGCCCGGTGGCGAGCGAAGGGTGCGCATGGTCCCGGCCGGGGACGGTCGTCCCGGGCCGGGACCGCTTGGGGATGGGACGGCGACTTCGCACCCACTGGTTGCCGGCCTCTCCATGCTCCCCGCCGGCCTGGGCGTCTACGAGGGCACCCTGACCGGCCTCCTGGTGCTCCAGGGCGTGGACCCGGCGAGCGCGGCGGCAGCCCTGCTCTACCGGGGCTTCGACGACCTCGTGCTGGGGATGGTGGGGCTGCCGGTGGTGGTGGTCCTGGACCGGCCCGGCCGGATTCGTCGCCGCCCGGTGCCGGTTGCGAGACGGCATGGGGCGTCCGGCCGGTGGGACGGGGTGGTCGTCGCGGCTGAGCCGTGGTCATGAGACGTCCCCGACCCCACCTCCGCCCCGGCCGCTCCAGCCGGTCCTGGGCGGACATCCTGCGCGCCAACCTGCTCACCCGCTTCAACGCCCTGCTGGGCGGTCTGCTGGTGGTGGTGCTCGTGATCGGGCCGCTCCAGGACGCCTTCTTCGGGCTGGTGCTGATCGCCAACGTGGCCATCGGGCTGATCCAGGAGGCGAGGGCCAAGATCGTGCTCGACCGGCTCTCGATCCTGACCGCGCCCGTGGCCCGGGTGATCAGGACGGGGCGAACGACGGAGGTGCCGGCGGAGGCGGTCGAGGTCGGCGACCTGGTGCGGGTGGGGCGGGGCGACCAGGTGGTGGTGGACGGGGTGCTGGTGGAGGGGGAGGGGCTGGAGGTCGACGAGTCGGCCCTGACCGGCGAGTCCCAGGGGGTGCTGAAGGGGCCTGGCGACCCCCTGCGTTCGGGCAGCTTCGTGCTGGCCGGGAACGGCACCTATCGGGCCATGGTGGTCGGGGAGGAAACCTTCGCCGGCCGCCTCACCGCCGCGGCCCGACGGTACCGGCCGGCCAGCTCCGAGCTCCGCTCCGGCATCGACCGCATCCTGCTCCTCATCAGCTTCGGCGTCCCGCCCCTGGGGGCGCTGCTGATCGCAACCCAGCTCCGGGCCCATCCCTCGCTGCCGGACGCGCTCCGCGCCTCGGTGGCCGGGCTGGTGACGCTGGTGCCCGAGGGCCTGGTGCTGCTGACCAGCCTCGCCCTCGCGGTCGGGATCGTGCGCCTGGGCCGGCGCCAGGTCCTGGTTCAGGACCTGGCCGCGGTGGAAACGCTGGCCCGGGTGGACGTGATCTGCCTGGACAAGACCGGCACCCTGACCGACGGATGGATGGTCTTCGGCGGGCTCGAGCCGCTGGCCGACGAGCCCCGGGCCGAGGCCGCGCTCGGCGCCCTGGCCGCGGCCGACCCGGAGCCCAACCCCACCCTCCGGGCCGTCGCCCGGGCCATCCCTTCGCCGGGCTGGCCGGTCCGGGCCGTGGTTCCCTTCGCCTCGGCCCGACGCTGGAGCGGCGCCGACTTCGGGGAACACGGGGCCTGGCTGCTGGGCGCCCCCGAGGTCCTGGGCGTCTCCCGGGGTCGGGACGGGGCGGTGGCCGCCGAGCGGCTGGCGGAGCGGGGAGACCGGGTGCTGGTCCTGGCCCGGGCCCCGGCCCTGCCCGGGCCGGACGGGCCGCCGGCCGGGGCGGAACCGGTGGCGCTGGTGGCGGTGCGGGAGCGACTTCGGGACGATGCCCGGGCGATCCTGGGCCGCTTCGCGGCCGAGGGCGTGGATCTGCGCCTGCTCTCCGGTGACGGCGAGGTCACCGTCGCCGCCGTGGCCCGGGCGGTGGGTCTCGATCCCGACCGCGCCCGGGGGCGCGTCGACCCCGAGGCCAAGCGGCGTGAGATCGAACGGCTGCGCGCTCGGGGCCACGTGGTGGCGATGATCGGCGACGGGGTCAACGACATCCCCGCCCTGCGCGCGGCCGACCTCGGGGTCACCCTCGGCTCGGCCAGCCCGGCCGCCCGGGCCGTCGCCCAGGTGGTCCTCCTGGACTCGCGCTTCGCCGGCCTGCCGGCGGTGCTGGCGGAGGGGCGGCGGGTGGTGGCCAACGTGGAGCGGCTGGCGGTGTTGTTCACCATCAAGACCGTCTACGCCGCCGCCCTGATCGTGGCCACCGGCCTGGCCGTCCTGCCCTTCCCCTTCCTGCCCCGCCAGCTGACCCTGGTCGGGGCTTTCACCATCGGTATCCCGGCCTTCTTCCTGGCCCTCGCCCCCAACGCCCGGCGCAGCCGCCGCGGCTTCCTGCGTCGGACGGCGCTGGTCTCGGTCCCGGCCGGCCTCGCCGCCGCCGCCGGTACGTTCGGCGTCTACTGGCTGGCCCTGGACCTGCCCGGCGGGAACGTGCCCGAGGCCCGCACCGCCGCCACCTACGTGCTCTCCACGGTCGGGCTGTGGGTGCTGCTGGTGGTGGCCCGTCCCCTGACCCCGGCCCGGGTCCTGCTGGTCGTGGTCATGGTCGCCTGCCTGGCCGCCACCCTGATCCTGCCCCTCTCCCGGCGCACCTTCGCCCTGGAGCTGCCCTCGGGGACGGTGTGGGCGGTGGGCCTGGGGGTGGTGGCCCTGACCGGACTCGGCATCGAGCTGGCGGCCCGTCTCCTGCGTCGGCCCCTGGGCGGCGACCTGGACCCGGGCCGGAACTCCCCCGGATAGGTCGGGCTCGGATAGGATGCGAGCGGATCGTGGGAGGCGACGGTCGCGGCGGCAATCGAGGTCCCGTGAGCCCGGGCGGGGAGGCGGCCGGGCGGGTGCGGCTGGACCGCTGGCTCTGGGCGGCCCGCCTCTTCAAGACCCGCGCCCTGGCCGGGGAGGCGGTCGATGGCGGGCTGGTGCACCTGAACGGAGAGCGGGTGAAGGCCGCCCACGCCGTGCGGCCGGGGGACCGGCTGGAGGTCCGGCGGGGTGGGGAGCGACTGGAGCTGGTGGTGAGAGCGCTGGCCGAGCAGCGGGGGCCGGCCTCGGTGGCACAGCAGCTCTACGAGGAGACCGCCGCCAGCCGGGCCCGGCGCGAGGCGGAGGCGGAACGGCGCCGGCTGGCGGCGGCGGCGCCGCGTCCCCCCGGCCGGCCGGACAAGCGTTCCCGCCGCCGCATCATCCGGTTCTCGCGGGGCGGCTGAGGAGCCCCGGACGTTCGGATCGCGGCCGTGAGGCGATCTCCGGTCACCGGCCTGCCCGCCGTGGCCTCCTGACTCCGGCCGCTCACGGCCGCGCCGACCTCCCTTCCTCACCCGCCGGCCGGGGCCGGCTCGCCCCGGTGGGGCCGGGCACCAGCAGCAGGGGGCGCCGGCAGGTGTGGGAGAGCTCGTGGCTGACGCTGCCCAGGAGCAGCTCGGCGATCCGGCCCCGGCCCCGCCGGCCCACCACCACCAGGCCGGCGTCCTCCTCG
>Ga0209810_1000839_pt1 | contig 56043 bp, 56 predicted proteins | sample Coa_R1_7_FD_187159 | JGI IMG/M metagenome (GOLD analysis project Ga0209810, IMG submission 187159) | Surface soil microbial communities from Centralia Pennsylvania, which are recovering from an underground coalmine fire - Coalmine... | ecosystem: Environmental > Terrestrial > Soil > Unclassified... | reverse complement strand
GGCCACGGCCGTGGCCACCTGGGCGATGTTGCGGACCTGGCTGGTCAGGTTGGACGCCATGTAGTTGACGTTGTCGGTCAGGTCCTTCCACGTCCCCGACACGCCGCGCACGTGGGCCTGGCCGCCGAGGATCCCCTCGGTGCCGACTTCGCGGGCGACTCGGGTGACCTCGTCGGCGAAGGAGGAGAGCTGGTCGACCATGGTGTTGATGGTGTTCTTCAGCTCGAGGATCTCGCCTTTGACGTCGACGGTGATCTTCTGGGTGAGGTCGCCCCGGGCCACGGCCGTGGTGACTTGGGCGATGTTGCGGACCTGGCTGGTCAGGTTGGACGCCATGTAGTTGACGTTGTCGGTCAGGTCCTTCCAGGTGCCGGCCACCCCTTCGACCTGGGCCTGGCCGCCCAGCTTTCCGTCCGTGCCCACCTCGCGGGCCACTCGGGTGACCTCGTTGGCGAAGGCCCGCAGGGTGTCGGTCATCGAGTTGATGGTGTCGGCCAGGGCTGCCACCTCGCCCTTGGCCTCGACGGTGATCTTCTGGGTGAGGTCGCCCCGAGCCACGGCCGTGGCCACCTGGGCGATGTCTCGCACCTGGCTGGTCAGGTTGGAGGCCATGTAGTTGACCGAATCGGTCAGGTCCTTCCATGTCCCCGACACGCCACGAACCTGGGCCTGGCCGCCGAGGATCCCCTCGGTGCCCACCTCGCGGGCCACCCGGGTGACCTCGTCGGCGAAGGCGCGCAGGGTGTCGGTCATCGAGTTGATGGTGTCGGCGAGCGTGGCGACCTCGCCCTTGGCTTCGACGGTGATCTTCTTGGTCAGGTCGCCGTTGGCCACGGCCGTGGTGACCTGGGCGATGTTGCGGACCTGGCTGGTCAGGTTGGACGCCATGTAGTTGACGTTGTCGGTCAGGTCCTTCCAGGTGCCGGATACGCCGCGCACGTGGGCCTGGCCGCCGAGGATGCCTTCGGTGCCCACCTCGCGGGCGACTCGGGTGACCTCGTCGGCGAAGGAGGAGAGCTGGTCGACCATGGTGTTGATGGTGTTCTTCAGCTCGAGGATCTCGCCTTTGACGTCGACGGTGATCTTCTGGGTGAGGTCGCCGTTGGCGACGGCGGTGGCCACCTGGGCGATGTTGCGGACCTGGCTGGTCAGGTTGGAGGCCATGTAGTTGACGTTGTCGGTCAGGTCCTTCCAGGTGCCGGACACGCCCTTCACCTTGGCCTGGCCGCCCAGCTTGCCTTCCGTGCCCACCTCACGGGCCACCCGGCTGACCTCGTCGGCGAACGACGACAGCTGGTCGACCATCGAGTTCACCGCGGTGCCGATGCGGAGGAACTCGCCCCGGACCGGCTGACCCTCGATGGTGAGGGCCACCTTCTGGGAGAGGTCACCCTTGGCCACCGCCTCGATGACTCGAGCCACCTCGGTGGTTGGCCGTGAAAGGTCCGAGATCAGGTCGTTGACCGACTCGGCCGACTCGCTCCAGGCGCCCCGCGCCTCGGGGATGGTGAACCGCTCGGTCATGCGACCCTCGCGGCCGACCAGCTTGGCCACCCGAGAGAGCTCCTTGTTCGACCGGGCGTTCAGCTCGACCAGGTCGTTGAACGCCGCCCCGATCTGGCCCAGCAGGGTGTTGCGCCGGGCCGGCAGGCGGATCGAGAAGTCACCGTTCTTGGCCGCCCTCAGCGCATCGAGCAGCTCGTGGAGGGCGGCCTCATCCGGGCCGCCGTCGCGTGCGACCCCGTTGGCCCCCGCCCTCGCCCTGCCGTTGGCAGCTCCGTTGGCCTTGACCGCGGTCTTGGCCCCGGCGGTCTTGGTTCCGTTGGCCTTGACGGCGGCCGCCCTGCCGCTCGACTTGCTACCAGTACCAACCGCCGTCTTCGTCGATGCCATATAGGGCTCCTCGGTAGCTTGTGGCAGCGGGATGCCATCCGCCCCCCAATGTGAAAATGTACTGACTATCGGGTGTCGTAGCGTTCTCTGACCATGTCCAACGTCGCGATCCACTCATCTAGGACGAAGCTCACGACAGTTGTGGCAGACGACGTCCTCGAAGTGAGGGGGTTGCTGGTCGACGCCCTGCTCACCAGCGGCCGGTTCGAGGTGGTGGGGGAGGCGGCGGACGGGTTCGGGGCGGTGGAGACCGTCTCGAGGTTGCATCCCGACCTCGCCCTGGTCGATCTCGGCATGCCGGCCGCCGGAGGCCTCGACGTGCTCGAGGAGCTGAACCAGAACTCGCCCGACACCCGGGTGGTGGTGGTCTCCGGGTTCGCCGGCCGCCGCCTCGAGGAGCTGGCGGCCTCTCGGGGGGCGGCCGCCTACGTGCGCAAGCGGCTCTCCATCCGGGCGGTGGTGGACGACATCCTGGCCGCCGCCGGGATGCTGGAGATCGCCGAGTCGGTCCTCACCGAGAGCCGGGTGTTCGAGCGAGATCCCCGCAGCGGACGCGAGGCCCGCCGCTTCGTCGGCGACGTCCTCGAAATGTGGGAGTGCAGCGACGTCCTGGACACGGTTCACCTGCTGCTGTCCGAACTGGTCACCAACGCCGTCATCCATGCCCGCTCGGCTCCGGATGTCGCCGTCAGGCTCCTTCCTCAGGCCATCCGGATCGAGGTCGGCGACGACGACCCGACCGTTCCGGCCACCCCGGCGTCGGCCGACCCGCTCGGCACCTCGGGCCGGGGGTTGCAGATCCTGGAGTCCTACGCCGACCGGTGGGGGATTGAGGCGCGGGCCGGCGGCAAGGTGGTCTGGTTCGAGGTGCCCAGGCTGGACGCCCGCCCCGCCACCAGCGCCTGACGATCCCGCCCCCTCCCGGTGACTTACGCCACTTCCCTTGACATACCGACTGCATGTCTCCTATGAAATACCGACAGCCTGTATGCCAAGGAGGGGCCGTGACGCTGCCGAGAGACGAAGTACTGGAGGGCCTGGTGGGGGAGCTGTCGGCGTTCGAGGAGCTGGTGCGCTCCATCGCCGAGCGCGAATGGGCGCTGCCCACCCGCTGCGAGGGGTGGACCGTGGCCGACGTGGCCGCCCACCTGACCGGCACGGTGGCCGACGTGGCCGGGGGGCGTCTCGAGGTCTTCGCCGACCCCCAGTTCCCCGAGCGCCAGGCGGCCGAGCGCCGGGGACGCAGCGCGGCCGAGGTGGCCGACGAGCTCCGGGACGCAGCCAAGATCGCCCGCGACATCGGCGCCGGCCTGACCGACGAGGTCTGGGACGGCCCCGGGCCGGCAGGGGTGGGCGGCACGCTGGGCGGGGGCGTCGAGGCCATCTGGTACGACGCCTACGTCCACGCCGACGACATCCGGGCGGCCCTCGGGCGTCGCTCCGTAGGTGGTCCCGGCCTGCGGGCCGCAGTGGCGCACCTCTCCGACCTGCTGACCGACAAGGGTTGGGGACCAGCGGTCCTCGCCCTCGACGGCCTCGACGAGTTCCCCGTCGGCGGTGGTGGGGGCCGCCGCGTCACGGGGGATCCGCTGGCCTTCGTGCTGGCCGCCACCGGACGTCAGGACCCCGCCACCATCGGCCTCGATCCCGCGGTGAACGTCTACGGCTGACCGCTAGGGGCAGCGGCGGTCTCCGCCCGGGCCGGGGGCCGCCGCCGACAACCCATCCAGCACCATCCGCACGGCCTCGCCGACCTGGGCCCGGACGGCGTTGGGGTTGGTCGAGGCGGCCAGCAGCATGGCGGCCTCGACCAACCCCCCGAACAGGACATGGGCGAGCGGCTCGACCGGGCCCGCCTGCACCTCTCCGGCGGCGATGGCCGCTTCGAGGATCGACCGGACCAGCCCGAGCCCGTAGCGCTGGTCGATCTCACGCCACCGCTCCCAGCCGAGGACGGTCGGACCCTCCAGCAGCACGATCCGCTGGACGGCCGGGTCGAGGCAGGCGTCGAGGAAAGCGTCGGCGCCCCGCCGGAGGACCTCGAGGGGACCGGCGTGGCCGAAGGGGACGCTGCGGGTCACCTCATCGGCCAACCCCGCCTCGACGTCCTCGTAGACCGCTTCGAACAGGTCGCGCTTGTCGCGGAAGTGGTGGTAGAGCGCCCCCCGGGTCACGCCGGCGGTGCGCACCAGCTCCTCGGTCGAGGTGTCGGCGAAGCCCCGCTCGGCGAAGAGGCGTCGACCGGCGGCCACCAGCGCTGCCCGGGTCCGGGCCGTCTGCTCCGCTTTGGTCGGCAACCCTCCCCCGATCCTGGCAGCATACGTACCGCCTGTATGTACAGTACCTATCCCGGCTGTCGCAGTGGTGGACTCAGGAGGCAAGCGTGACCGACCCCGACACCATGGCCAACCTCATGCCCTTCGCGGCCACGCTCGGGATCGTCACCCTGGCGAACGGGCGGGAGGAGACTCGTGCTCGCCTCGAGTGGGAGGAGCGCTTGTGCACCACCAACGGCGTCCTTCACGGCGGGGTGATCATGGCCCTGGCCGACACGACCGGAGCCATGTGCGCCTTCAACAACCTGCCTCCTGGCGCCAGCGGTACGACGACCATCGAGTCCAAGACCAACTTCCTGCGAGCCGCCCGTTCGGGGCACATCGAGGCGGTGTCCCGGCCGCTACACGCCGGCCGCACGGTCGTGGTGGTGGAGACCGACGTGTTCGACTCGGAGGGCAAGCGGGTGGCCAGGGTCACCCAGACCCAGGCTGTCCTGGGCGGCTGACCGCCAGACGCGGGGGAGGGGCCCCTTAGGGCCCCTCCCACGGTGACGTCGTGCCAGGCCGTCCGCCTGGAACAAGCGGTCTACTTGCCTCCAGGCTGCGGGTTGGCGTTATTGCAGTCGTTCTGCAGGTCCTGCAGGCTGTTCTCCGGGGTTCCGTCCCCTGAGCCGCTGTCGGGGTACTGCTGGTCGAGCTGGTTGTTGAGCTGTTGGAACGGGGTCGGCCCTCCGTTCTGCCAGGGTTGACCGTTCTTCTGACCGTTGTTGGCTGCGTTGCACAGCCCGTACTGGGCTTGGGGGGGAGGGCCTCCGTTGGCGAGGGCCGCTCCGCCGGGGGCGACCATCGCCAGCGCGGCGCCGGCCACGATCCATCTGCGCATGCGTGGTTCCTCCGCAGTTGAGGTACTCGAGCGGGCCAGAACTTCGCCGTCGGGGGGCGGCCTCCTGCCCGAATTAACCATTTTTGTCCAGAACGGACGGAAGGCCGGGTCGGCTGGCCGGAGGCCGATTCGGTGCGGCGGGGAAGTCCCTATGCCGGGGGCGACTCCAGCCGGCGGGCCTCGTCCTCGAGGCGCCGGGCCCAGGTCAGCATGACCTTGGCCTGCCGGTTGGTCGTGTGGCGGGCCTGACGCCAGTAGTCGAACGCCAGGCGCCTCAGGGCCGCCGCCCTCCTCTGCCTGAACGAGCGGTCGGGTCCACCGCTCGGGGAGCTCTCGCTGCTCTCCATCAGACCTCCGGGAGGTGCGGTGCCGCGCCAACGGAAGGCTTCCGTTCCCTGCCATTGTCCCCCGTGGGGGCGGATTCGGAAAGGGCTTCTGCCCAAATTCCGCGGCTGGGGTGCGCTGGCGCCCCCGCCTAGCATCGCCGTCCGTGGCCGACTTCACGACCCTCCAGGTCGAAGCCTCCGGAGCGCGGGGTCGGATCCGCCTGAACCGCCCGGAGAAGCTGAACCCGCTCGGCCCGGTCACCCTGCAGGAGCTGGCCGACGCCGCCCGGTGGTTCGACGACCGGCCCGAGGTGAAGGTCGTGGTGGTGGAGGGCGCCGGCCGGGCCTTCTCCGCCGGCGCCGACCTGGCCGCCTTCACCTCCCCGCCCGCCGGGGAAGGGCCCGCCCCCTCACCCCGCGACGGGGCCGACGCCGGGCGGCGCATGGCCGACGCGGTGGAGGCCATGCGGGCGGTCACCGTCGCCCGCATCCACGGCCACTGCGTGGGCGGGGCGGTGGTGCTGGCCGCCGCCTGCGACCTGCGGGTGGCGGCCGAGGACGCCCGCTTCTCGATCCCCGAGGTGGACCTTGGCATCCCCCTGGCGTGGGGCGGCATCCCCCGCCTGGTGCGAGAGATGGGGCCGGCTTTAACCAAAGAGCTGGTCATGACCTGCCGCCCGTTTACCGCGGCCGAGGGCTTGGCCCACGGGTTCCTCAACCGGGTGGTCCCCGCCGAGCGGCTGGATCAAGAGGTGGAGGAGCTGGTGGGCCAATTGGAAGGGAAGTCGTCCCTGACCCTCCTCGCCACCAAGCGCCACACCAACGCGGTGACCGAGACGATGGTCGGGCTGAGCCGAACCTGGAACGATGCCGACTCGCTGGTCACCGCCTTGCGCGACCCCGAGTCGAGGGCGGTCGCCGCCGCCTACCTCCGCCGCCTGGGACGAGCTTGAGCCCGTCGTCGGCGTCCGCCGGCCCGGCCCCTGGATGAGTCCGCGGCAGCCGGTCGCCGGCCTGGTGTTGACCCCGGGCGCCAGCGCCGGTCGCGACCAGCCGGCGCTGGTGGCCGTCGACGAAGCCGTCACCGCCGCGGCGGGCATCACGGTGGAGCGGGTCGACTTCCCTTACCGCCGGGCCGGCAGGCGCCGGCCCGATCCCGCCGGGGTGCTGGTCGCCAGCGTGCGTGAAGCGACGGAGGGGCTGGCCGAGCGCCTCGGCGTACCGACGAAGCGGATCGTGATCGGGGGCCGGTCGATGGGGGGCCGCATGTGCTCCATGGCCGCCGCCGAGGGCCTCGATGTCGCCGGGTTGGTGCTGATCAGCTACCCGTTGCACCCGCCGGGCCGTCCGGACAAGCTCCGGGTCGACCACTTCGGCCGGCTCGGCCTGCCTTGCCTGTTCGTCTCTGGCACCCGCGACGCCTTCGCCACCTTCGACGAGCTCGAACGCGAGACGGCGGCCATCCCGGGGCCGGTCGAGCTGGTTCGCGTCGAGGGCGGTGACCACTCCTTACGCCGGCGCGACGCCGAGGTCGCCGAGGCGGTGGTCCGCTGGATCAAGGCGCGGCCCTGAGGACGGCGGCCCGTCGCCCCAGCATCCGACGGGTCGCACCTCGCCCGGTTGGCCCGGTGGGGGCGGGCGAGGGGAGGTGCCGTCCCCTTCGCCGCCCCACCTACCAGTGTGATCGTCTGTCCCGGCCCAGACGTTGCACCCCGATTGAATCGACGAGCCGTGGCCCTGGGGCCGCCTACCCTGCCCGCCGTGTACCGGTTCGGGCCGGACCTGCGGGCCACCCTCTCGGCCAACCTCACTTCGTTCCCCCGGCGACCCTACGGGGGCGCCGATCCGGGCCTGCGCCCGGCGGCGGTGGCGGTGTGCATCGTGGCCGGCGAGGGAGAGACGGCTGGCTTCCTGCTCACCCGCCGGGCCGCCCGCCTGCGCAGCCATGCCGGCCAGTGGGCTCTTCCGGGCGGCCGGTGCGACCCCGGCGAGACGCCCGCCGCCGCCGCCCTGCGCGAGCTGTGGGAGGAGGTGGGCCTGGCCCTCACCGACGCCGAGGTCCTCGGGTTGTTGGACGACTACCCCACTCGCTCCGGCTACGTGATCACCCCGGTCGTCCTGTGGTGCGACGCGGTCGGCTCCCTCACCCCGAACGCCGGGGAGGTGGAGGCCATCTACCGGGTGCCCCTGGCTGACCTCGACCACCCCGAAGCCCCGAGGCTTCTCACCATCCCCGAGAGCGACGCCCCGGTGGTGCAGATGTGGGCAGCCGGGTCCTGGATCCACGCTCCCACCGCGGCCGTCCTGCTGCAGCTGCGGGAGGTGGGGTTGCGGGGCGCCGACACCCGGGTCAGCCACCTCGAGCAACCGGTCTGGGCCTGGCGGTGAATTCGCTTGCGTCGCCGCCGCCGGGATGTTGGGCTGTGGACCTCGCCGAAGGTTGACCGGCCGAACGGGAGGAGGTGGGGCCGATGACCGCAGTCACGGGCATCGTGCCGCGCTCGAACCCCGGCCCCCGCATCTCCTAGCGGTCCGCCCGGCAGGCGCGGCGCCGTCCCGACGGTCCGTTCCTACCGGAGGTCCCCTTGACTCGCGAACAACGCCGTCGCCCACGCCGTGGCGCGACGTCCTTCCGGTGCCGACGCTGCGGCCTCGAGGTCCCACTCGACGCTGCCGGCACCGCCCACCGCAACCACTGCCCCAACTGCCTGTGGAGCCGTCACCTCGACCAGACGACGCCCGGCGACCGCGCCTCGGACTGCGGCTCGGCCATGGAGCCCATCGCCATCTGTGTGCGGGGCGACGGCGAGTGGGTGATCGTCCACCGCTGCGCGGGATGCGGCGCTCTGCGCCTCAACCGCTCGGCGGGCGACGACAACGCCCTCGTGTTGGTCCGCCTGGCCGTGAAGCCGTTGGCCACCCCGCCGTTCCCGCTGGAGCGGATCGCCGGCATCTGAGGGATGACCAAATCCAGCGGTGCCCGACCGGCGGCCGGTTACCTTGCCGGTGATGGCCGTCAACGCTCTCATCTTCGACTTCGATGGCCTCATCCTCGACACCGAGAGCCCTCTCTTCGAGTCGTGGCGAGAGGCCTACGCCACCCACGGGGTCGAGCTCACCCTCGAAGAGTGGTCGGTCACGATCGGCGCCGCCGACCATTTCGACCCCCTCGAGCAGCTGGCCCGACGGTGCGACCGACCCCTGGACGTCGAAGCCGTCCAGCGGTCGAGGCGTCGCCGTCGCGACGAGTTGCTCGCCGGTCTGTCGCCGTGCCCGGGGGTGCTGGAGTATCTCCTCGAAGCGAGGAGCCTCGGGCTGGCGGTGGCGGTCGCCTCCAGCTCACCGCGCGCATGGGTCGAGGGCCACCTCGACCGTGTCGGCCTCTCCGAATCCTTCGTGCACCTGTCGTGCTTCGAGGGGATCGGGGAGTCGAAGCCCGCCCCTGACCTCTACTTGGCGGCCCTCGAAGCCCTCGGCATCGGACCGGAGGAGGCCGTCGCCTTTGAGGACTCACGCAACGGCTTGATGGCCGCCAAGGCGGCGGGGTTGCGATGCGTGGTCGTGCCCACGCCGATGACCAACCACCTCGACTTCGCCGGGGCCGATCTGGTTCTTCACAGCCTGGCCCAGATGCCCCTCGGTGACCTGCTCGCCGCCCTGGAGGAGCCCTGGCGCTGACCCTCGCTCAGCCGAAGTGGGTCCGGGGCCGGGGCTGGAGCCGTCCGTCCAGGTAGAGGTCGACCTTCTCGTTGTAGAAGGCGGCCAGCCCGGCGATCTTCTGGCTCTCCGGCAGAGGCGCCCGGTAGACCCAGACGAAGTCCTCCTCGCGCCGACCTCCGAGCTCCAGGTGGAAGTACTCGGCCGTCCCCTTGTAGGGGCAGTGGGTGCGCCGCTCGGACGGCTTCAACAGCTGGAGCCGGTAGTGCGACATGGGCAGGTAGTAGCGGGGTGGTAGCCCGGTCTCGTACAGGATCCTCGGCTGGGACGACTCGGCGATGGTGACCCCGTCGACCTCGGCCCGCACGTGGCGGCTGCTGGCCAGTATGTCGACGCGGGTGTGCGGATCGCGGGGGTGGGTGTAGACGGGCTCGTCCTCCTCCAGCCACTCGTCCATCGCCGACCACTCGATCCGGACCGCGTCGCGCAACGCCTCGATCTCGGAGTGAGGGAACACACAAGCGGCCCCATCAGCCGTGTTCGGTCCCGCCTTCACGTCGAACAGCTCGGCGCCGCCGCCGCCGGGGGAAGGCCCCGCAGCCCGCGCCGGTCGCAACTCGGCGACGACATCGGCCCGAGGCACGTAGTAGGTGGGGTAGTACGGCCGCTCCCAGACCAGCAGGGGGGCGGTGGTGTCGAGGACGAGATGGCCACCCAGATAGGCACGGACCCGCTTGGGGCTGGTCTCGACCCTCACCCGGCCGCCTGCCGCTCGGCGATGACCTCGGGGGCGATGTAGCGGGTGAAGCGGGCGCCGTCGGCGAAGACATCGAACCCCGGGTTGAGGGTGCGCCCCAGGCCGTCCAGGTAGAGGATCTGCTTCATCAAGAGCACCAGGTCGGTCGGCAGGGTCACCCCGTGGCGGTTGGCCGCCCGCAGCAGCTCCCCTAGGAGGCGGGCCAGGGGGATGTCCTCCAGCGGACGCTCGAGGTAGTCCCCGGCGATCGAACTGAGGTCGGCGGTGGCGGCGACCAGATCGACGCCGCTGGCGTCGGCCAGGTCCATTATCGAGATCGCCATGAGGTCGAAGCGCCGGTCGACCAGCGCCGCCAGCAGCCGCGACACCTTGATGCGGGTCTCGTCGTCGAGCCGGCCGACGATGCCGAAGTCGAGCATGCCGAGCGTTCCGTCGGCCAGCACCAGCATGTTGCCGGCGTGGCCGTCGCCGTGGAAGAAGCCGTGTTGGAGGGCGGAGGCCAGCAGGCTGCCGAGGATGGTGTCGGCCAGCTCGCGGCGGTCGAGCTCCATCTGGCTCAGCGCCTCGGTGTCGGACACCTTCATGCCGTCGAGCCGCTCCATGGTGAGCACCCGGTCGGTGGTGAGGTCCCAGTGCACCTCGGGGATGTGGATGGGCCAGTCGGCGAGAACCTTGCGCAGACGGTCCATGTGGGCGGCCTCCACCCGGAAGGCGAGCTCCTCGACCAGCCCGGCGGCGAAGTCCTCGATCACGCCGACGGGGTTGGCCGCGGCCAGGCGGGGAACGACCCGAACCGCGGCCCGGGCCCCTTTCAACAGCATGCGCAGGTCCTCGCGCAGCAGCTCCTCCAGGTTCGAGCGTTGCACCTTGAGGACCACCTCGCGGCCGTCGGCGAGCGTCGCCGGATACACCTGGGCGATCGAGCCGGCCGCCATCGGCCTCCATTCGATCCAGCGGAAATGCCGGCGGAGGTCACCGAGCTCATGGGTGAGGGTGGCGGCCACCGTCTCCCACGGTTCGGGAGGCACCGCGTCCTGGCAGTGGGCGAACTCCTCCACCAGTACCTGGGGGAAGGTGCCCGGTGAAGAGGACACCAGCTGGCCCAGCTTCACGAACGTCGGCCCCAGCCCCTGAAAGGCGAGGCGCAGCTGCAGGGCGGCCAGCTCGGGCAACGGTCGGCCCCGGTCGGTGACGAGCAGCCGGGCCAGCCCGACCGCGTTGCGGGCCCCGGCCAAGCTCAGCTGGCGCAGGCGGCGGGCTCGGGGACGGTCGCCGGGCCGCAGCAGCGACGGTGACGGATCGGTCATCGCCGACCGACTGTAGGACCCGCGGGTGACCGGGACCCGAGGTTAGGTGGCGGGCGGCGCCGTCAACCCGGCTGGGGACCGGCCCTCGACGACCCGGACGGCCGCCGACAGCACCGGCAGCTGGGCGCCGGCGGCGTCGAAGTAGAGGGCGAAGAACGGCCCGGGGTGCTCGGCCTGGCGCAGCTGGACCGGCCCAACCGGCAGAGCTGAGCTGATCCGGACGACGGATGGGCGGTGCACGGTGTGGAGGCGGGCCCGCAGGCCGCACTCGAAAGCCAGCTCCGCCGTCGGAACGGGGTCCGCCAGCCAGCGGACCCCCACCAGCTCTCCGCCGGCGTCGATGGCCGCCCGCAGGGCGCCCAGGGCCCGGTCGCGCTGTAGGGCCAGCTCGTCGCGGAAGGCGTGGGCCAGGGCTCGACGCAGGGCGCGTCGGTCGTGCCGGGGGAGCCGGGCAAAGGGGTCAACCGCTCGTTGGCGCCGGTAGGCAGTCACTGGCCTCCACCCCCCGTCACCGGCCGCGCCGGCCGCCTCGCCCCCCGTGCACGGTACGGAGGGCCGGTTGACCTTTCAATAGCCCGGATTGACGGTTCGTCTTACCCGGCCGGACCTCGGAGGCCCACCCGGGCGGGGGGGGCCGGTTACCCGGGGGTGTGGCAGACAGCCTCGACGTTGTTGCCATCGGGGTCACGCACGAACCCGCCGTAGTAGTTGGGGTGGTATTCGGGCCATTGGCGAGGCTCGTGCAGAACCTCGGCCCCCGCACCCACCGCCGCCTCGAAGAAGGCCCGCACCGCCGCCCGGTCCGGGGCGGTGAAGGCGAGGTGGGACTCGCGGAAGCCCTCCCCGGTCTGGCGGGGACCGATCCAGAAATCCGGCTTGCCGTCGACGCCGTATCCGATGACCTCGCCGAAGTCGAGGACCCGGGCTCCCCCGAGGGGGCCGAGGACGGCGTCGTAGAAGGCGGCGCTGGCGGCGACGTCGGCGCACTGGATGGAGATGTGGTCGAGCACGGGGCCATCTTGGCGCTCCCGGGCAGGGCGCGCCGCCCCCCTCGTCCAGGCAGGAGTCGGCACCGACACCGCCGAAGTTCACCGACGAGACATCTCAGGTTCGTCTTTCGTCCCCCCACGCCCAGGAGCCCACGTGTCGCGCCCCCTGCCCCGCCGGTCACTGGCCGTAGCTCTCTCTGCTCTTCTCCTGACCGGCGGAGCCGCCGCCGTCGCCGTGCACGGGTCGGGCGGTGGCCACCGGCAGGCGGGACCGGCGACGCCCTCCGGGGCGGCGGGCAGGTTCCTCGCCCTGACCGGGGCCGGAGCAGGTCAGGCGGTGACCGTCTCGCGCCTCGCCGGGTCCAAAGCGGCGACGGGGGCGGGGGGCAAGCAGCCGGACTGCGTCAGCGCCGGTCAGAAACACCTCCAGACCGACAACCCGGTGGCGGTCATGTCCAACGGTTGGTGCATCGGGCCGGCTGGTTCCAGCGTCGACGTTCTGCGCTTCCCCCTCGGGATGTCGCCGACCACGGACGGCTCGGTGATCGTGAGCTCCGACAGCGGCGGGGCCCAGGGCCTGACCTTCGTCGACGGCACCACCCTGGCCCCGACCGTCGCCGCCAGCCCGGGGGTGACCCCTGCCGGCAATCTCTTTATGGGGGTGACGGCGCCGGCGCCGGGGGCCAACACCGTCTACGCCAGCGGCGGCAACGCCGACCGGGTGTTCCGATTCGTTCTCGCCGGCAACCGGTTGGTGCCGGCGGACGCCTCCGAGGCGGTGATCTTCCCGACCCACAACGCCGTCCACGGCATCGCCACCCGAGCCGGGCTGCCGAATGCTCCCAGCCAGTCCCACCTCGACGGGATCCCCGTCACCGAGTACCCGGGCGCGGCGCTGCTCGACGGAAGGTACCTCTACGTCGCCGGCAACCTGTCCGAGCCGACCTCCTCGGCCGAGCCGTGCCCGGACGGCCAGGACGTCTGCTCGCGGGTGTCGGTCATCGACACGACCACCGACACGGTGGTTCGGCGGGTGCCGGTCGGGCGGGACGCCTACGCCCTCGCCGTCGTCCATCCGACCCCCACCACCGCCTACCTCTACGTATCGAACTGGGGCGACGAGAACGCCACGACCGCCCGTATATCCCAGCCCTACGCCGGGGGCACGGTGTCGGTCGTGGACATCTCCAACCCGGCTGCCGCCGCCGAGGTGGGCCACGTTCAGGTGGGCCGCCACCCGACCGCCCTCCAGCTCAGTGCCGACCACTCGACTCTCTTCGTCGCCAACAACAACGACGACAGCATCTCGGTGGTCAACACCAATCTGGCCACCACACCGAATCAGCCCACGGTGGCGTCCACCCAGTCAGTCGGGCCTATCCAGGGCGGCCTGGTCGGCGCCCACCCCGACGCCTTCGCCCTGTCGCCGGACGGCAACACCCTGTTCGTGGCCCTGTCGGGGATGAACGCGGTCCAGCTGCTGGACGGTCACACCGGCGTCCCCCTTCAGGCGAGTGGCAACATCCCCGACGACCCCAGCCAGTACGAGTACATCCCGACGGGCTGGTACCCGTCGTCGCTGGTCGTCGTTCCCCACGGGTCGGGCTACCGGCTGTGGGTCGCCAACGCCAAGGGCATCGGGCCGGGGCCGGGGCCCAACGGGAGCGTCTTCTCCAACGGCACCAACACCAACGGCACGGTGCAGGCGATCGACCTCCCGCCCAAGGGTGCGGACCTGAGCCGGTGGACCCGGGACGTCTCCTATTACGACAACTTCGCCGGGCTCAACGTCGACCCGTGCGGGCAGGCCGTCGATGCGTCCCAGGTCGTGTGCCCGGGCGGCCATCCAGGAGGCGGCTCCGGCCTTGGAACCCAGCCGATCCAGCACGTCGTCTACATCGTCACTGAGAACAAGACCTTCGACCAGTACTTCGGAGACATCAACCAGGACCCGACCAACCCCTACGCCGGCAGCTACAACGCCGACCCGAAATGGGTCCTGTACGGGCAGTGGAACACTCCGAACCACCACAAGCTGGCCAGCGCCTACAGCCTGGGCGACAACTTCTTCTCCGACGCCGAGGTGTCGGTGACCGGGCACTCCTACACCTCGGGCGCCACCGCCACCGACCACAACGAGTTGACGTGGGAGGCCGACTACGACCAGGGGATCCGGGGCACCCACGGAAACGGTGACCCCCTCCGTCCCAGCGTGGCGGGTAAGCAGGGGGCGGACATCCAGGCCACGGAAGACGAGATGTACGACCCGAACGGGGGCTTCATCTTCGAGGACTTCGCCCGAGCCAACGCCGTTGACCCGGCCCACGCCGGTACGGGCAAGCTCAGCATGGCCATCTACGGGGAGCACACCGCGGCCCAGTCCGGAAGCACCCTGGACAGCTACAAGGTCCACTACGCCCCCGGCTCGGGGACGGGAGATCCCTGGCATACCGGCGACCTGCAGTACTTCGACTACTGCCGGGCCCAGCTGTTCGTCACCGGCCAGACCTCTACCGGCCCACTAGGCGCCGGGCAGGACTTCGGGTCGCCGCCGGCCGGCTTCTCCACCAAGAGCTGTGGAGGCGAGAAGATCGACCCGAACTTCTCCTTGGCGAACTGGACGGCGACCTACAAGGCGACCGGCAACGACGTCATGCCCAGCTTCATATACATGACCCTGCCGGTCAACCACACGGTGGGCACCAACGTGGGCAGCCCGACGCCCCAGTCAATGGTCGCCGACAACGACTACGCGCTCGGGCTGATCGTCCAGGCCCTCTCCAACAGCCCGTTCTGGAAGCACACCGTGATCGTCAACACCGAGGATGACACCCAGGTGGCAGGAGACCACGTGTCGGCCCTGCGCGACTACCTGCAGGTGAGCGGGCCCCTGGCCAAGCCGGGCCCCAACCACCAGAGGGGGTCCATGCCGGCGCTGCTCAGGACGGTCGAGACCATCTTCGGGGTGCAGCCCATGTCCCTGTTCGACCGGCTGGCCGTCCCCATGCACCAGGCGTTCCTGCCGAATGTCCCGCAGAACTACGACTCAGCCGCCTACAAGGTGCCCACCTACACGGCCGTGAAACCGGCGGTCCCCTTCGCCCTCGTCCAACCGGATGCCGTCGGGTCGGGAGTGTCGGCCACCATGGACTTCCGCACGGTCGACCAGCTGAGCCTGGCCGACGAGCAGGTGCTGAACTCCATCCTCTACGCCTACATCAAGGGTTGGCCCCTTCGGGTACCGGCCGGCTACCACTACCAGGGTCCGGCGAGCGGCGACGGATAGTCGCCGGGCGCCCCGCCCGATCAGGGCCGCGTGCGCTGAAGGGCGGGGTGCCGGCTGGCCACCAGGCTGGTGACCACCCGTCGGGGGGCGAAGTAGCCGCCAATGGCGGTAAGCCGGTTGGCTAGGCCGGGGATCACCACGGCCTTGCCCCGCGCCAGGCCGTCCACCGCCTCCTGGGCCACCCGGTCGGCGGGTATCCACATGAACTTGGGGGCGGCGCCTTCGGCCTCGCCTGCCTCGAAACCGGCGGTGTCGGCGAACTCGGTGTCGACCGGGCCCGGGCATAGAACGGTGACGCTCACCCCCGAACGCCCCAGCTCAGCCCGCAACGAGTGGGAGTAGGACAGAACAAAGGACTTGGTGGCGGCGTAGGCGGCCTGCCCGGGCACCGGCTGGAAGGCGGCGGTGGACGCCACGTTGAGGATGGCACCGCCGCCCCTGTCGGCCATGCCGCGGCCGAAGATCATGCACAGGTCGACCAGCGCCTCGACGTTGGTGCGGATCATGCCCAGCTCGCGGTCGCGGTCCATCTGGTGGGCGAGCCCGGTGGTTCCGAAGCCGGCGTTGTTGACCAGGACGTCGACGGTCAGGCCGCGGTCGTCCAGCGCTTGGGCCAACCGGTCCCGCGAGGACCGCTCGGTGAGGTCACAAGAGACGACCTCGGCTCGGATGTTGCAGGTGGAGCTCAGCTCGTCGGCCAGGGTCCGCAGCCGATCCTCCCGGCGGGCGACAAGAGTGACGCCGAGGCCCCTTCGGGCCAGCTGGCGGGCGATCTCGGAGCCGATGCCGGAAGACGCTCCGGTGACCACGCACGTCCGGTTGGTATCCGGGGAGGGCAATGACATGCGGGCATCGTAGGAGAGGCTGTTCGATGACCGGAAAGCCAGACGACGGTGCATCCGCTGAGGGGCCGCTCGTCCGCTGGGGGGCGCCGGGTGCCTACCATCGGGGAGATGAAGGTGGGCATCTCCCTTGGAGCCCTGAACCCGAGGTTCTGGGTGGAGGCCACCGAGGCGGCGGACCAGCTCGGTTACGAGTCGGTGTGGATCTCCGACCACCTCGTCCTTCCCGTGCACATGGCGGGCAGCCCTCATGCCGGTCAGGACAGTGCGCCGATCTCCTCCGACGTGGCCGTCTTCGACCCCTTCGGCTACCTGGCTTTCCTCGCCGGTCGCACCAGCCGGATCCGGCTCGGCACCCAGGTCTTCAACCTCGGTCTGCGCCATCCGTTCGTCACCGCCCGGGCCGTCGTCACCCTCGACATCGTGTCGGGCGGTCGGGTAGAGCTCGGGATCGGCGCCGGCTGGCTCAAGGCCGAATGGGACGCCGTGGGCCTTGACTTCCACACCCGGGGCCGCCGGGTCGACGAGGCCATCGACATCTGCCGGCGGCTTTGGCGCGATGAGGTCGTGGAGCACGAGGGGGAGTTCTTCAGCTTCCCGCCGGTGCGCTTCGAGCCCAAGCCGGCCCAGGAGGGCGGGCCACCCCTCCATGTCGGCGGCGACAGTCCAGCTGCCCTCCGACGGACGGTCAGGGTGGGCGACGGCTGGCTGCCGATGAATCACGCCCTCGAGGAGATACCGGCGGCGGTGACCCGCCTGCAGGCTCTCGCCGGGGAGGCCGGACGAGTGAACCCGATCGAGGTGACACTGGCCTCGCCCGTCCAGACCAAGGACGATCTGTCGCGCTGCGCTGAGGCCGGAGTGAATCGAGTGATCGTCAGACCCTGGAGACGTTCGAGCGAAGCAGTTGACTCGCTCCGTCGTTTCGCGGAGGAGGTAGGGGTTGAATAGCTTGCCGTCCCCCGACGAGCTGGCCGCCCGGGCCGCCGGCGACGGTGAGCTGGGCCTGGCCGTGCGTCACTGGACCGGTGGCCTGCGGCTGGAGGTGGGGGACCGCCTGTACGGGTTCTCGGTCGACGGTGGGGAGATCCGCCCCGGAGTGCCGCCACCGGGCCCCGAGGTCATCACCGTGTCCGGTCCCGCCGAGGTGTGGGAGCCGGTCCTTCGGGGCGTGCCCCCCCGCTTCGCCCACGCTCTATCGGTGATGCTGCGTCTTGGCCTACGACTCGATGCTGACCCCCTCCGGTACTGGCAGTACCTACCCGCCCTCGAGCGGCTGGTGGAGCTGCTGCGGCCCGGCGTTCCCCGGCCGCAGCCCGACGAGGGCGGCCCCGTTCCCAGGCACGACGCTCCCGTAGGCGGCTACGTGCACGTTGAGCTCGCCGACCTGGATCACCGTCTCTATTACGAACGGGCCGGCACCGGCATCCCGATGCTCCTGCAGCACACCGCCGGAGCTCACAGCGTCCAGTGGCGTCACCTGTTCGAGCGGCCGGAGATCACCGATCGGTTCCAGCTCATCGCCTACGACCTTCCGTTCCACGGGAAGTCCATCCCGCCGGTGGGCCAGCGGTGGTGGGAAGAGCCCTACCAACTGACCTCCGGGTTCCTCCGCCAGGTCCCCGTCGCCCTGGCCCGGGTCCTCGAGCTCGACCGGCCCGTCTTCATGGGCTGCTCGGTCGGTGGTCTCCTCGCCCTCGACCTCGCCCTCAACCACCCGGACCGGTTCCGGGCCGTCATAGCGGTGGAGGGAAGCCTCCACATCGGCGGGGATCCCGCCGAGCTGACGGGGTTCTGGCATCCACAAGTCAGCAACCAGACCAAGGCCCGCCTCATGGAGTCGTTGTGCTCGCCGACCTCGCCCGAGGCCTACGTCAAGGAGGTCTCCCAGGTCTACTCGGCCGGGTGGCCCCCTGCCTTCCTCGGCGACCTCCACTACTACATGGTGGAGTTCGACCTGCGGGCCCGGGTGGCCGAGATCGACACCAACCAGGTCGGTGTCCACATCCTCAACGGCGAGTACGACTACAGCGGCACGGTGGAGATGGGAGTGGCGGCCCACCGGGCCATCCCGGGTTCGACCCACACCGTGATGAGCGGAGTCGGCCACTTCCCGATGCAGGAGAACCCGGCCGAGTTCGTCCGCCACCTGCTACCGATCCTCGACGCCGTGGCGGCGAGCGCCTGACTAGACCCGAGGCAGTTCCCCGCCTTTTGCGCTGAGCTACGAACCGAGCGACCCGCAGTTGCCCACGAAGGGAACGTCGGCGAAGCGCTGCTGCAGGAACGGTCCGGTTTGGGGCTCGAAGAACGCCCCCGCCTCGGTGTGAGAAGCTCCGGTGTACTCCTGGTAGTCGACGGCGATGCCCTCTCGGCAGTAGTGGCGGGCCAGGGCCTTGTCGTCGGCGGCGACCATCGCCCCGTCTCCTCTACCGTCGACATTTCCCACGCCGATCAGCAGAGGTTCCCGGGGGTGGGTCTTCGCTGTTCCCATGGTCTGCTGGCTCAGCATGCTGGAGAAAGGCGCCACCCGGCCGAGGTCGCGGTAGGCGGGCAGCATCAGCTGGGAAATGGTGAGGCCGGGGTAGCGGCCGAACTCCGACGCCATGCAGGCGTCGCTCTCCTGCTCGACCACCTTCCGGCCGAAGCTCGACAGGTACGGGCCCAGGTCGACGTGGTAGGCGCGGGTGAGCCCCAACAGCTCTCCTGGTATGGCGGCCGAGTACTCACCGGTCCCGTTGATGTAGGCGAAGTGGTCGAGGTAGTTGGCGGGGACGCCGCCCTCGGCCACACCGACCAGGTTGACCTGCGGGGCGTACGCCGGTGCCAGCTCGCTGGCCCAGTCGGCCGCCACGGCTCCCCCCGAGTAGCCCGACAACCCCACCTTGGTCGACGAGCCGACCCGCAGATAGGACTCGGTGGCCCGGACCGCGTCGAGCGTCCCGTATCCGGACTCTCGGCCCGCCATCCAGTCGAGGCCGGTGCCTTCGAAGTCGGGGACGGTGACGATGTCGCCCTGCGAGAGGTACCAGCTGATGAGGAGCTGTTCCTCGTCCGCCTCCTGCTGGTAGGTGGAGTCGCCGGCGTCCCCACCGGCCAGGGTGTAGCTGGGATCGCATCGAGGGCCGAGCCCGTCGTAGAAGCTCAGGTATCCCACGATTCGCGGCAGCACGCCGGCCGACGGTGGTGACAGAACGGTGGTGACCGTCGCCGTGGGCTGGCCCAGCTGGCCGGTAGTGCGGTACAGCAGCTGCTCGGCGGTCAGCGGGGTGGAGTTGCCCGGACCGAACGCCACCTTGACCGACCGCTCCTTCAGGACGGTGCCGGGGGCCAGCTGGCCGAGCGGGCGCGCCCCGGAGTACCGGTAGAAGGGGTCGCGGGAGGGAACCGGTGGTCCCTGAGCCGCCTGGGTCGGAGCCGACGCCGCCGGAGCGGCCAGGACGCCCAGCACCACCAGCCAAAAGGCCAAACGACCGATTCGGCCCTGCATGACCCAAGCACACCAAAGGTCGGTCAGCCCTGTCCAGGCGTCGGGGGCCGCTGTCTCCCCCGATTCAGGAGAGGACGAAGCCCTCGTAGCCGGCGGCGGCCACCTCGTCGCACTTCCGCCGGTAGGCCGGCAGTCCTCCCACATAGGGCATGTGGATCCGCTTCTTGCCGGGCACGTTCGCTCCGAGGTACCAGGAGTTGCAGGCGTCCGAGGCCCGGACCAGCCCCTTCACCAACGACGCCGCGTGTTCCATCCAGGCGTCCTGCGCCTCCGGGGACGCCTCGATACTGCGCTTGTCACGGCTGCGCAGATGGTCCAGGCAGTCGGCGATCCACTCGACGTGCTGCTCGATGGACACGACCATGTTGGTGAGGACCGAGGGGCTGCCGGGGCCGGTCACGGTGAAGAGATTGGGGAAGCCGGCCACCTGCAGGCCGAGGTAGCTGACGGGTCCTTCCGATGCCCAGAGCTCCCTGAGACGGCGGCCACCCCGCCCACAGATGTCGATGCGGTTGAGCGCCCCGGTCATGGCGTCGAACCCGGTCGCCATGACCAGGACGTCCAGGGCGATCTCCCGGTCGGCGGTGAGGACCCCGACCGCCGTGACCTTGACGATCGGGTCGCGCCGGAGGTCCACCAGGGTCACGTTGGCACGGTCGAAGCACTCGAAGTACCCGGTGTCGAGGATCTGACGCTTGCAGCCCATCGGATAGTGGGGCACTAGCGCCTCGGCGACGCCGGGATCCTTGACCTGTCTCCTCACCAGCTCGGCGTACAGCTCGGTGGCGGCCTGGTTGGCCTCGAGGTCGTACATCACGTCAGCCCAGGCCCCCAGGGCGTTCCAACCCAGTCGCTCCAACACGGCAAGCCGCTCCTCGGGCGGCGTCTCGAGGATCCGCCGCGACGGCGGAGTCATGCCCTCGAAGGAGACGGCGCCGAAGCTGACCAGCCCGGCGTAGGCCGCCCGCTGCCGGGCCCGCAGACTCTCGTAGTCGGCCTTCACCGCGTCCAGCTCCCCCGGGGCGAGAGGACGGTTGTCGGCCGGCCGGGTGTAGGCGGCCGAGCGCTGGAACACATAGAGATGTTCCGCCTGCTCGGCGATGACCGGTATGCACTGGACGGCCGATGAGCCGGTGCCCACCACCCCGACCCGCTGTCCCCTGAAGTCGAATCCCTCTTTCGGGTAGGAGCTGGTGTAGAGGGTGGTGCCGCTGAAATCAGCCAGCCCGGGGATAGCCGGGTCGAGCGGGGCGGACAAACAGCCGGTGGCGGCGATCACGTAGCGGGCGACGAAGTGCTGCTCTCCGTCCGTCTCGATGGTCCAAGTGGCTGTGTCCTCGTCGTAGGTGAGCCGGGTGACCACCGTGGCGAGCTGGATGTGGCGGCGAAGGTCCAGGCGGTCGGCCACGTAGTTCAGGTAGGCCTCTACTTCGGGCTGGGCCGGCATCAGCTCGGTCCAGTCCCACTCCTGCTGGATCTCCTTGTCGAAGCTGTACGAGTACTCGATGCTCTGGACGTCGCAGCGGGCCCCGGGGTAGCGGTTCCAGTACCAGGTGCCCCCGACGCCGTCACCCTTCTCGAGGGTGCGCACCGAGTGGCCCCGTTGGCGCAGGAGGTGGGTGGCGTAGAGCCCGGCGAAGCCAGCTCCGATGACGATCACGTCGAAGCGCTTCGCATCCCCCATGGCCGGGATCGTAACGGTGAGGCCCATACGGCTAAAAGCCGTAGGGTCGCCGGGCGACGGGATCATGGGCCGGCGAATCGTCATCCAGAGCGGCCCCGGCGCCGAATAGGGCCCAGATGGAAGAGTTGGGCATCGACCTCCAAGGGATCAGCGATGCGGCCGTGGTGGTGGCGATCGGCCGCTGGCGCCCCGACGCGCTGGCCGAGGCCTACCGCCGCCATGGCGGGGCGGTCTTCTCCCTGGCCTTGCGGGTGCTCAGGGACCGGGGCCGGGCCGAGGATGTAACCCAGACGGTCTTCACCACCCTGTGGGAGGAAGCGGACCGTTTCGACCCGGAGCGGGGTTCTCTGCGCTCGTACCTGTTGACCATGGCCCACCGGCGCTCGGTCGACATCGTCCGCTCCGAGGACCGGCGTCGGGACCGAGAGGTTCGCCTGGCCGGTCTGGCCGAAGCCCCGTACGACCTCGAGCGGGAAGCGTGGGACCTGGCGGTGGGCGAGCGGGTGCGCGCCGCCCTCGGAACCCTCGGGGAGGCTGAGCGACAGGCCATCGAAATGGCCTACTTCGGCGGCCACACCTACCGGGAGGTGGCTGGCCTGCTGGGCGAGCCGGAAGGGACGGTAAAGAGTCGGATCCGCTACGGCCTGCGCCGACTGCGGACCGCCCTGGTAGACGTGGGGGCGGTGGAGCGATGACTTTCGACCACGAGGGGATGGCCGAACTGGTTGCCGCCTACGCCCTGGACGCCGTCGAGGCCGACGAGGCCCGCCTGGTCGAAGACCATCTCCGGGACTGCCCCCGGTGTCGGGCCGAGCTGGCCGACCACCGGGACACCGCCAGCTTCCTCGGCCACGCCGGCGACGACGCCCCCGCCGGGGTGTGGGAGCGCATCGCCGGCAGCATCGAGGCCGCCCCGGGCTCGCCGCCACTGCGGGTGGTGGTGGGCGGGGCAGCGGTGGAGAACGAGCAACACCGGTTGCGGAGGTGGTCTACTCGCCTGGTCGGGGTGGCCGCCGCCGCAGCCATCGGTCTCCTGGCCGCCGGCTACCTCCGCACCGACCATCAGGTGGGTCAGCTGCGTTCGGCCCTCGCCGCCAACCGCGGCCTGGAGCGGGTCACGGCGGCGGCGTTGGACCCCCGCGCCCAGCGGGTGGCGCTCACTTCGTGGAACGGGACGGTCATGGCGGCGGCCGCGGTCCTGCCCGGCGGCCAGGCCTACCTCGCGTCCGAGGGGCTGGCCAGCCTGCCCGGATCGCGGACCTACCAACTGTGGGCGATCGTGGACGGCCACCCCGTCTCCGCCGGGCTGATGGGCGCCGATCCAGGCCTCTTGGTCTTCCGGGTGACGCCCGGTGCGGCCGTACTGGCCATCACCGACGAGCCGGCGGGCGGCAGCCCGCGTCCGACGAGCGCTCCGGTGGCGTCGGCCACGATCTGAGCCGCCCCGGCCCGAGGCCTTTCCCGATCTTTCATCCAGGAGGGGCCTCGGCGACGAACAACCGGATGTGATCAAGCACAAGGCTTTGCGTCCAGCGGCCGCGGCGGTTGCCGGGATGGCCCTAGCTCTGGGGCTTTCCGCCTGCGGGGGCTCTTCCTCCCCCTCGGGCTCCTCGACCGCCTCGACCTCCTCGACCTCCTCGACCTCCTCGACCGTCTCGACGCCCTCGGCCTCCCCGGCACCCTCAGCCGCCGACACCATCGTCATCAAGAACTTCGCCTTCCAGCCGGCTTCCCTCACGGTGCTGGCGGGGGCGACCGTCACCGTGCACAACGAAGACGACTCGACTCACACGGTGACCGCCGACGATGGGCGGTTCGACACCGGCGACATCGGCCCTGGCCAGACCGTGAGCCTTCAGATCCACGGGACGGGGAGTTTTTCCTACCACTGCTCCATCCACCAGTTCATGCACGGATCGCTCACGGTCAAGGGATGAGATCGATGATGCACCTGGGTGAAGCCCGCCTGCGCCCCATGGCGCGGGGGCTGGGTTCAGCCGCGCTCATCGTCACCGCGGTGGTGCACGCCTGGCTGTACTTCCACGCCGGCTATCGCCATATCCCCACCATCGGTCCGTCCTTCGGGGCCGTGGTGATAACCGCCGTTGTGCTGGCGCTGCTCGTCGCCGGTCATGGAGGTGCCTTTCTGGGGGTCGTGTCGGCTGGCTTCCTGCTCTCGGTCTTCGGCGGCTACCTGCTCTCTGCCACGGTGGGGCTCTTCGGCTTCACCGAGACGGGGCAGACCACGGCTGCGGTCATCTGCGGGCTGGCGGAACTGGGTGGCGCCGTTGCCCTGTCCCTTGGCGTCTTAAGGATTTGGGCGCTTCCGGTGGACTCCCCGCTCGGATCTTCATCCAGAGCCACGACGGTGGCGAACAAGCGGACATGAACCGCACTTTGACGAGGAGAGATACACGTGAGCCTTGACGATGCCGCCCTACAGGGGCTGATGGAGGAGTCGGCGGACACTCACGCCGACGCCATGCGCGCCGCCCGCCGCGGACTGGCCGAGGTGGTCGAGCACAGCCGAGACGACCGCACCGATCCCGAGGCCAACCGGGCCTTTGCCGCCGGCCGGCGCGAGGTGCTGCGCAAGAGCCTGGTCGGGGTGGGAGGCGTGGCCGCCGCCGGATTCGGGGCGGCGCTTCTCGGCCTGTTCGACATGCCGGCCTTCGCCGACCAGAACACCGACATCCAGATGATGCAGACCGCGGCGTCGATCGAGGCACTGGCCGTCGCCACCTACAAGACGGCCCTGACCCTGCCCTTCATCGGCGGATCATCGGCCAATTCGGTCGTCAAGGCCTTCGCCACCATGACCATGGACCAGCACAACCAGCACCTCCAGGCCTTCAACGCCGCCGCCACCAGGCTCGGGGGCAAGGCCCAGAACAATCCCGACCCCAAGTACGCCGCCGTGGTCAAAGCGGCCGTGCCCGGCATCAAGGGGCCGGGCGACGTGGTGGGACTCGCCATCAAGCTGGAGACCGTCGCTGCTCAGACCTACGTGGCCGACGTGAGTGCCCTCTCGGACCTGCAGGCCCGCAAGGTGACCGCTTCGATCATGGGCGTCGAGGCCCAGCACGTCTCGATCCTCCTGGCCGTCCAGGCCCTGCTCAATGGCGGCGCCCCCCAGCTCATCGCCCTGCCCCCCAATGCCGCCGCCCTGCCCGCCGCCGCCGGTTCGGTGGGCTTTCCCGACTCGTTCTACAAGACCGACCAGGCCAGCCCGGCCGCTGAAGGAGCCGTCTCGTGAGGATCATCCGCCGGAACAAAGACGTCATGGCCATCTCGGAGGCCGAGCTGGCGGCCCTCACCGCCGACATGGAGGAACGCCACCGCGAGAGCCTGCCCCGGATGCGCGAGTCGGTTACCGAATGGGTGGAGACCCACGGTCCCGAGGCCCGGGAGGGCGCCGTGTCGCGCCGGGGCTTTCTGGCCGGCGGCGGACTACTGGTCGTGGGAGGTGCCGTGCTGGCCGCCTGCGGATCCTCCGGCCCCACGGCGGCAACCTCGACCACGACCGCGGCCGGGTCCTCCGGGGCCAACCTCGACGTCCAGGTCGGGGCGATGGCCGCCAGCCTCGAGAACCTGGCGGTGTTCGCCTACAACGCCGGTATCCAGGCCGCCCAGGCCGGCAAGCTCGGAACCGTGCCGCCGGCGGTGGTGACCTTCGCCACCACGGCCAAGGCCCAGCACCAGGACCACGCCGATGCCTGGAACGCCATCGTCACCGGCGCCGGCTACCAGAAGGTGACGGTTACCGACCCGGCGGTTACCCCCACCGTGCAGTCGGGCTTCGCCCAGGTGAAGGACGTGGGCGGCCTGGCCAAGTTGGCCCTCGAGCTCGAGAACATCGCCTCGGCCACCTACCTCAACGGGATCGGGGTGGTCCAGAGTCACCAGGCCGTCTCCACTGCCGCCACCATCCAGCCCGTCGAGATGCAACACGCCGCCATCCTGAACTTCGTGCTCGGTCAGTACCCCGTGCCCGACGCCTTCGCCAAGACTGACGGCGCCCGTCCCCCCACCGACTACTCGGTGAAGAAGGCCTGAGGGAGCAACGCCGCTCCCCCTCGCCCCCACCTCCTCCAGTCCTGTCAGGGTCACAAACCCATCCGGGACGGCGGAGGTGGCCGGACAGGCTCGGCCCGTCGGCCCCCCGCCAAGGTCGGCGGGCCGCCTGTCCACTTGCTCCACCAGCGTCTGCTGTCAGGCCACCGAACCCCTCGCCGTCCACGGCCGCCGAAGTGGCGGCAGAAAGGAACCCTCAATGGTTCTCGCCAACATTCTCGGACCCGATATCGCCATCGTCCTGGTAGTCCTCGTCCTGCTCTTCGGAGGCAGCCAACTGCCCAAGCTGGCCCGCTCTCTGGGCTCGGCCTCCCACGAGTTCAAGAAGGGCATCGAGGACGGCTCGACCGAGGCCGCCCCCTCAGCCCCTACCCCCCGGGCCTGACGCCGCGCCGTGGACCTGTTCTCGGCCAAATTCCTCTTCTTGGCGGTGGTCGCCCTCGTCGTGCTGGGCCCGGACAAGCTCCCACCGGCGCTGCGAACGGCCGGGCGCCTCTTGGCCGAGCTGCGCCGAGTGTCCGCCGGCCTCCACGAACAGTCCCGCTCGGTCATGGATCAGGCCGGCCTGACCGAACCGATCGAGGAGCTGCGGTCGGCGGCACGCTCCCTGCGCCAACCGGTGTTCGTCCCGGTGCCGCCGCCCGCGCCGTCCGAGGTCAATGTCGCCGACCCGCCCGTAACGCCTGAGCACGTCATCGCCGCTTCAGCGGGCGACCAGTAGAGATGGCTCTGAGGCTGCCCCTGCGCCGGTCGGCGGTGGCGGAGATGACCCTGGCCGGCCATCTGGCCGAGCTGCGCCGGAGGGTCATCGTCTCCGCCCTGGCCGTCGGAGCCGGGGCGGTGGTGGCCTTCGTTCTGTACGAGTCCATCCTGTCGTTCTTCGTCGCCCCGTACTGCCACATCGTCCCGGTCGGTCAACGCTGCGCCCTGTACGTGACCGGCCCGCTCGACGGCCTCAGCATCCGGTTCCGTATCGCCGTTTGGGGTGGTGTCGTCCTCGCCCTGCCCGTGCTGTTGTGGCAGCTGTGGCGCTTCGTCACCCCGGGCCTGCACGCCCACGAGAAGCGCTACGCCATCCCCTTCGTGGGCGCCTCGCTCGTCTTCTTCGGCCTGGGCGGCGGCATCGCCTGGCTCACCTTTCCCCATGCGCTGCGCTGGCTGTCATCCATCGGGGGCCCCAGCCTGCAGAGCATCTACGACCCGTCGTCCTACCTGCGGCTGATCATTCTGCTGATCGTGGTGTTCGGGGTCGCTTTCGAGTTCCCCGTGCTGCTGGTGGCCCTCCAAGCGGCCCGGGTGGTCCGCCCCGCCACCCTGGCCGCCAGGAGGCGGTGGGCCATAGTGGCGGTGTTCGGTTTCGCCGCCATCGCCACGCCCAGTTCGGATCCGTTCTCGATGCTGGTACTGGCCCTGCCCCTCTGCCTGTTCTATGAGCTGTCCATCCTGGTCGGGCGCCTGCTCCGGCGCTAGGAGCGACCTTCATACAGAACTCCGCCGGCAACGAAGTAGGGACATGGAGTTCGACATCACCGCCTACAAAGCCCGGACCGACCGGCTGCGTTGGGGGGACCTGGACCTGGAGGCCTTCCGGGAGCAACCCCTGCCCGAGTGGTCGCTGCGCTGCCTGCGCTACATGCACGACGTGGAGTTCCACACCGCCTGCTACCTGCGCGACCTTCTGGTCACCCAGGCCCACGCCGATCCCGAGGTGACTGCCTTCCTGTCCTTCTGGGTCTACGAGGAGTTCTGGCACGGCGAGGCGCTGGCCGCCGTGTTGGAAGCCCACGGAGAGGCGGCCGGCGCCGATCGAGTGGGCCCCATGAGAGGGCGACTCGGAGCCAGGGAGAAGCTCCGCCCGATAGGAATGGCGGCGGCGTCATGGGCCATCGGAGCGGATTTCGTGGCCGTGCACATGGCCTGGGGGGCGGTCAACGAGTGGACCACCCAGGCCGGCTACGCCCAACTGGCCCAGCGCTCGGCCCATCCGGTCCTGTCCGCTCTCGTCGGGCGGATCATGCGCCAGGAAGGCCGTCACATCGACTTTTACGCCTCCCAGGCCGAGCGCCGCCTGGCCGCCAGCCTCCGAGCTCAGCGCCTGACCCGTTTCGCCCTCCGCCGGCTGTGGGCCCCCGTGGGCTCCGGCGTCATGCCCCCGGCCGAGACGGCGCACCTGGCCCGGGCCCTGTTCTCCGGCCCTGATGGCCTGGGCGTGGCCCGACGCATCGACCGCCGGGTCGACCGCCTGCCCGGCCTGGCCGGCCTCGGATTGGTCGAAGGCGCCCTCTCCGCCCGCCACGGCGAGATGGGCGAATGTCGTCGAGCCGATGTCCCGATGGCTCTCACTGCCTGAGGCGTGAGCGATGCGCCCGTGGCCGGCCCCCCGCGTGGCCGGGCGCGTCACCCTGCGCCGGCTTCTCGGCGTCGCCTGGCTGATCGACGCCATCCTGCAGTCGGAGCCGGCCAAATGGCACGCCCGCTTCCTGACCGACGACTTGTCCCAGGCGGCCATGGGCCAGCCGCCGTGGCTCAACCACCTGGTCCTGGCCGCCCTGCGGCCCCTGTCGACCCACTGGACCGTGGTCAACGGCGCCGTGGTCATGGTCGAAGCGGCCCTCGGCATCGCCCTCCTGGCGGGGCGGGCGCCCCGGGCCTGGTTGGGCGCCTCCATCGGGTGCTCGGCCGCCATCTGGATCGTCGGGGAGGGATTCGGGTTCCTGCCCAGCGGACAGGCGCTCCTGCTCGGGGGGGCGCCGGGACCCGCCCTTCTCTACGGGGCGATCGCAGCTCTCTCCTGGCCCGGATCCGACCGCGCCGACGCCGACCAGCGGCTCTGGTCCTTCCTCTGGGTCGGGCTCTGGCTGGGGGGCGCGGCGCTGCAACTGGCGGGCAGCTGGCCCGCCGCTCAGGTTCTCGTGGCCAACCTGACCGAGCACTCCGCCGGACAGCCGGCTCCGCTGCAGGCGGCAGCCCGGGCAGCTGTCCGGCTCGCCGGCGCCCACCCCGTCGCTCTTCCCGTGGGGTTGGCTGTCCTGCAGGCGTCGATCGGCGTTGGCGCAGTCCTGGCCACCCGATGGTCGGGAGCGCTTCTGGCGGCGGGGGCAGCCCTGGCTCTGGTGTTCTGGGTGGTGGGTGAACAGTGCGGCGGGATTTTCACGTCTGGCGCCACCGACGTGGGCCTCGGCCCGCTCCTTGTCGCCTTGGCGGCGGCGGGATCACCGCGCCCACCGCCGGCCGACCGCTGGGTCACCGGGTTGCGCCGCGCCACGCTCGTCCTCAGCTTGATCGTCGTCGTACCCTCCGCCGTGACCGCCGGCCTTCTTCGGCCCCGGCTCGGCCGGGCGGTGCTCCGGACCGGATGCCGGCTGACGGCGCGCCTCGTGGGAGTCCGCGTTTATGTCGCCGGCGCCGAGAGGCTGCCCGATAGAGGGCCCTACCTGGTCTGCGCCAACCACTCGAGCCTGCTCGACATCCCGGCGCTGATGATCGCCATTCCGAACCTGCGCCTCGTCATGGCAGCCGACCTCCTGCCCGGCGCCCTGAGGCGGCTGGCCCGGCGGGCCTTCGGGCTCGAGACAGTCGACCGGCGTCGTCCGACCCGGGGCGTTCGCGACCTGGCCCTCCTGGCCGACCGCTTTGGCTCGGGGCCACTGGCGATCTTCCCCGAGGGGGCCATAGCCCCCGCCGGCCGGCAGGGGGACTTCAAGGCGGGGGCGTTTGCCTTGGCGGTCAAAGCAGGTGTTGCGGTGGTGCCGGTGGCCATTCACCACACCGCCAAGCGGCTCCCGCCCGGTGCGGCGCTCCGCGTCAGCAGCGGTCCCGTGGTGGTGGAGGTCCTGGAGACCATCGAGTCGTGCGTCGTGGGCCACATCGACCGGCGTCGGCTCCGAGACCTGGTTGAAGACCGGGTCAGCGCGGCGATGGGGGGTGGCGGAACCAAGCGGCCGATCGCCGGTCGATCATCAGCGCAGGTCGAACCGGTCGAGGTTCATGACCTTGTCCCATGCCGCCGCGAAGTCCCGAACGAACTTGTCGGTCCCGTCGTCGGATCCGTAGACCTCGGCGAGGGCGCGAAGCTCGGAGTTCGATCCGAAGACCAGGTCGACAGCGGTGGCCGTCCACTTGACCTCGCCCGTGGCGCGATCGCGACCCTCGTACAGGTTCTCCGCCGAGGCCGAGGGCTTCCACTCCGTGGCCATGTCTAGAAGCTCCACGAAGAAGTGGTTGGTCAGCGTCTCGGGCCGGTCGGTGAACACACCGTGTGGGGCCCTTCTGAAGTTGGCGTTGAGGGCGCGCATGCCGCCGACGAGGACGGTCATCTCGGGCGGCCTCAAACTCAAGAGGTTGGCCCGCTCCACGAGAAGGGCTTCCGGCGGCCTCTTCTCGCCGTCCCGCAGGTAGTTGCGGAAGCCGTCGAACGTCGGCTCGAGAACCTCGAACGCCTCCACGTCGGTCTGCTCCTGCGAGGCGTCCGTCCGTCCTGGCGCGAACGGGACCTTGACAGCATGCCCGGCGTTCTTGGCCGCTTGCTCGACCGCCGCGCACCCTCCCAGGACGATCAGGTCGGCGAGGGAGACCTGCTTCCCGTCTGACCGGGAGGTGTTGAACTGCTGTTGTATCTGCTCGAGGGTCCGTAGCACCGTGGCCAGATCTTCGGGCTCGTTGACCTCCCAGTCCCTCTGTGGCACGAGGCGGATCCGGGCCCCGTTGGCCCCACCCCGCTTGTCGGTGCGCCGGAAAGTGGCCGCCGATGCCCAGGCGGTGGACGCCAACTGGGAGATCGACAGACCCGAAGCGACGACCTTGGCCTTCAGGGCGGCGATGTCCGCCTCGTCGATCAGGTCATGATCGACGGCGGGCACCGGGTCTTGCCACAGCTGGGGCTCGGGGATCCACGGGCCCAGGTAGCGCGAGACGGGCCCCATGTCTCGGTGCAGCAGCTTGTACCACGCCCTGGCGAACGCCTCGGCGAGCTGGTCCGGGTGCTCGTGGAAGCGCTGGGCGATCGGGCCGTAGATCGGATCCACCTTCAGGGCCAGGTCCGTCGTCAGCATCATCGGAGGGTGACGCTTCGAGGGGTCATGGGCGTCGGGTACCGTGCCTTGGGCCTCGGGATGCTTGGGCTTCCACTGCTTGGCCCCCGCTGGGCTCTCGGTCAGCTCCCAGTCGTAGTTGAACAGGTTGTCGAGGTAGCCGTTGTCCCACTTCGTCGGTTCGCTGGTCCACGCCCCCTCGAGGCCGCTGGTGAGGGTATCGGGGCCCTTGCCCGTCCCAAAGGTGCTCCGCCAGCCGAGACCCTGCTGCTCGACTGGACACCCTTCGGGCTCGGGACCGAGATATTCCTGTCCGCACGCCCCGTGGCACCTGCCGAACGTGTGACCGCCGACGATGAGCGCAACCGTCTCCTCGTCGTTCATGGCCATGCGACGGAAGGTCTCCCGGATGTCATGGGCGGCAGCGAGCGGATCGGGGTTGCCCCCGGGACCCTCGGGGTTCACATAGATCAGGCCCATCTGCACTGCGCCGAAGGGATCGGCGAAGTCCCCGGGGCCGGTGGAGCGCTCGTCCCCGAGCCAAGCGTCTTCCGAGCCCCAGAAGATCTCCTCGGCCTCGTAGACGTCCTGCCGCCCGAACCCGAAGCCGAAGGTCTTGAATCCCATCGACTCCAGCGCCACGTTCCCGGCGAAGACGATCAGATCGGCCCAGGAGAGCTTCCGGCCGTACTTCTGCTTGATCGGCCAGAGCAAGCGGCGGGCCTTGTCCAGGTTGGCGTTGTCCGGCCAGCTGTTGAGCGGGGCGAAGCGCTGGGCGCCGCTGCCACCCCCACCCCGGCCGTCGTGGATCCGGTATGTCCCCGCCGCGTGCCATGTCATCCGGATCAGGAGCGGGCCGTAGTGGCCGTAGTCGGCCGGCCACCAGTCCTGCGACCTAGTCATCATCTCAACGAGGTCTCGCCTCAGCGCCTCGAGATCCAGAGTCTTGAACTCCTGCGCGTAGTCGAAGCCGTCCGCCATGGGGCTGGACGAGGGCGAGGGCTGGCGGAGAACCGAGAGGTCCGGCTGGTTCGGCCACCAGTCCCGATTCGTCCTCGGCCGAGTCACCTCGGCAGTCGGCGGGGCGATTGCCGGGTTCTCGCTCTCGCTGACGCTTTCGGTCCCCTTCTTGTCAGGCATCTTGGCCCTCGTCTCGTCTCAGTGGTTCTTTGCGTCGTCTTAGGAAAGGTCGGGCCAGATTGCTGCGATATGGCCGTCGCCCTTTCTAGATGAAACCACGGGGCCTAGACGTTCGGCCTCGGCTCCGATCCAGCAGGACACGGTGACAATCGCCAATTCGACCCAGGAAGGGCACTGACGGGTAGGCGATCGACTATGGCCGACTCCCGTGTTTCCTGGGCGGTCAGGCGAACACTGGAGGGCCCGCGGATAGGGTCGCGCCCGCAGTTAGCGGGCTCCACCGCTAGGGTCCCCGGCCCATGCCCCCGTAGCTCAGAGGATAGAGCGTCGGTTTCCTAAACCGTGCGTCGCAGGTTCGAGTCCTGCCGGGGGCGCCGCTCGTGTGTATGACCACGCCTGATGTGCGTCGATTGGGTAACGGCTGATCTGAGACCCTGTAACGGGTGATCGGTGACGCGATAACGGCTGATGCTTGACAGCCGCCCCGCCGGGCCTGCCCTGGTTTTGCCGGAGGCAGGAGGTGGGGCCGTGCTCAGGGAGCTCAGCAAGCTGGAGGGGCTGGCCGAGCGTTCCCATCGGCCCGACACGCGGTATGGCCTTGACACCTGTTTAACAAAGTGTAAAGGTTCCAACCAGTGGTTAAGGATGAGGTGGGGGACTGGCGCGAGGGACGCCGGCGCTCGGCGCGGGAGGCGATCGTCGAGGCGGCGTGGGCGGCGGTGCGCGGCGAGGGGTTGGCCGGTCTCACCATGCGCGACCTGGCCCGGCGGGCGGGGGTCACCCCGCCGACCCTTTACGCCTACTTCGAGTCCAAGCACGACATCTACGACGCCATGTTCGGTCAGGCGGCGGCCGAGTTCACCGCCGTCATCACCGCCCCTTACCCGACTGACGATCCTCGCGAGATCCTCATCACCGGGGCTCGCCGATTCGTCGAGTTCTGCGCTACGGACCCCCCCCGCTACCAGCTGCTGTTCCAGCGGACGATTCCGGGCTTCGAGCCATCGCCTGAGTCATATGCCCCCGCCGTCGAGGCCTTGGCCAGCTCGCATCGGCGGCTGGCCCTGAACGGCGTCACCGCTCCCCGCCATCAGGACATGTGGACCGCCCTCGTGACCGGCCTGGTCGACCAGCAGATCTCCAACGACCCCGGGGGCGAGCGATGGACCCGGCTGGTGGAGGAGATGGTCGACATGTTCCTTGCCCACTGCGCCCCGGCACCCCGCTCGACCACGAGGAAGGCCTCACCCCGACAGAAAGGAACGAGATCATGAACACCAAGCTCGACGAGATCGGGCCCAACATCTACCGGCTGTCCACCCTGGCGCCAGACATTGGGCCTACCGGCTTCACCTTCAACCAGTTCCTGCTGCTGGACGAGGAGCCGCTGCTCTTCCACACCGGGCACCGGTCGATGTTCCCGTCGATTCGTGACGCCATCGAGCGGGTCATTCCTGTCGAGCGGCTGCGGTGGATCACCTTCGGGCACGTGGAGTCCGACGAGTGCGGGTCAATGAACGAGTTCCTGTCCGCAGCCCCTGGGGCCCAGGTGGCCCACGGGACCCTCGGATGCATGGTGTCGCTCAACGAGATGGCGGACCGGCCGCCCCGACCGCTGGCCGACGGTGAGGTCTTGCCGCTCGGGTCGATGCGGGTGCGTCATATCGACACCCCCCACGTGCCTCACGGCTGGGAGGCACGGGTCCTTTACGAAGAGACCACGGGGACGCTCCTCTGCGGCGACCTGTTCACCCACCTGGGCGATGGTGGGCCGCTCACCGAGGATGACATCGTCGGCCCGGCAGCCGAGGCCGAGGATCTCTTCTCCTACAGCTGCCTGAACCCCGCAACGCCGGACGTCGTTGAAGCCCTGGCCGACCTGACGCCCCGCACGCTGGCGCTCATGCATGGCTCCTCATTCACCGGCGACTGCGCCGCGTCCCTCCGCCAGCTGGCGGACGACTACCGGCGCCGCCTACAGAACAGCTGAAGGAACCGACACTAGAGAAGGGACGGTTGAGGACCATGGCGAGCGCCCGACAGGGCCAGGTGAGCCTGTACGTGAATGCCCCGCCGGACAAGGTCTGGTCGCTGCTGGCTGACCTGGACCGGATGGGGGAGTGGAGCCCGGAGTGCTACCGGGTGGAGTGGCTGGACGGGGCGTCGAATCCGGCCCGCGCCGGCGCCCGGTTCAAGGGGTGGAACCGGTATGGGCCGATGCGATGGTCGATGACCTGTGAGGTGAAGTCGGCCGAGCCGGACCGCGTGCTGTCCTGGTCCACTGTCCAGAAGGGTCGCGAGCTGGCAACCTGGACCTACCGGCTCGAGCCCGAAGGACCGGGCACCAACATCACCGAGTCGTTCGACGTCCACTGGCTGCCGTTCACCGCCCGTCTGGCCGAGGACGTTCTCATGCGAGACCGCGACCGGCGCAGGGAGGACGCCATGCGGGCCACGCTGGGCCGGATCAAGGGGGCGGCGGAGACCGCCGGCTGATGACCCGGCGCCGAGCGGTCACCCGCCCGGATGCCGTGGGGCCGAGGCCAGGTAGGGGGCGACCTTGCCGATCATGAACACCCCGGCCACCGCCCCTACGGCGAGGCTGGCCACGAGCACCGACCGTCTGGCGGCCGAGCCCGCCACCCGCCGCCCCACCCAGTCGGGCAGGCCGAGCCGGAAAGTCTCGGGCAGGTGGCCGAGCACGTGGACGGTCATGGCGAGGAACCAGAGCACAAAACTGGCTTTGTGAACGCCCAGAAGGAGCCGGTGCTCGGAGGCGGCCGCGAACATCAGGGCTACGCCGCTGGCCAACATCACCACTGTCAGGACGACGACGACCGGGCCCAGCAGCCGGAGGAACCACAGGGGAGGGCCTTTGCGCCGGTAGTCCGGGTGTCCGGTGTAAAAGCGGGCGAAGCGGTAGGTCGTGCTGACGATCTTCACCAGGGTGGGCGGGATGAGCAGGACCCCGAGGAAGACGTGGGGAGTGAGCAGCGACCGGACCGAGGGGACCGTGACACCCTCGGCGGCCAGAAGGAAGAACAACAGCACCGCGGTCGAGGACGTGAGACGGCTGTTCGCTTCCACTCCGGGCAGCCGCGATCGGACCGACACGCGGTGATGATAGGGAACGGGCCCCGTGGGGGACGTCTCCCTCTCAGGCAACGTTCAGGGAGCGGTGCGGTCAGACCGCGGGTGGGTCAGCCGACCTTCGGCGCTCCCACCACCGGTGCCTGGGCGGGCAGCGGGTTGTCGAGGCAACTGCCCACGTTCGCCTGTTGCACGGCCACGCAGAGGATGTCGCCGCTGGCGCTGGGGACAGGGTGATCGGTGACTCGCAGAGCGCCGCTCAGCGCGCCGGCGAAGACAACGGTCCCGAGGATAAGGCGTCTTGTCTTCACGGCAGCTTCCTTTCGATCTGACCGACGTACGAGACCGCCGTCCCCGCCGTAGCCGCCAAGGCGTGCGGATCACTGCCCACGGTGATCCCGGCGGTGCCGGCATTGACCGGATCCTGCTTGGCCCGCGCCGCCGCCGAGCTGGCGGTCATGATCGGCGCCGCAGCCGGTTGGCGGACGGTGGGGAAGGCGGGTTCGCCTCGGGGTGAGATGACCCAGCCTGACGTCGGCGACAAGGCCGACGCCGACGGTGAGAGCGGCGCGGTAGGCGGGGCCACGCGCCCGGCGGGTATGGCCGCCGTCCGCGCCGTGGGGTGGTGAGTGGAGTCGGCGGGCTGGGAGCCGAGCGGGGCCAGCATCATGGCGCCGATAGCCGCCATGGCCGCCGCGTTTCCGAACAGGCCCCCGAGCTCGGGCGAGAACCGGGTCAGGGCCCGCGCCCAGGGGTGCCACACGGAGCGAATCCGGCGCAGCAGGGCGCCGATCACCGGCAAGGCGGCGAGCCGCCCGTCCTCCCCCGCCACCAGGGCGAACTCGCGCCGCAGCGCTTGACGGGCTCTCCACAACAACGATTCGACTGTGGCCACGCTGACCCCGTGATGGTCAGCGATGGCCTCATAGCTCCACTCGCTCTGCTCACGGAGCTGGAGGACCTGGCGGTGGCGGTCGTTCAACCGACCCAGGGCGGTGCCCAGCATCTGCCGCTCTACCGAAGCCACGACGGCTTCCTCGCCGCCCGCCACGTGTCCGGTCGCCTCCACCTCGGCGTGGGCCTCGACCCGGCTCCGGCGGCGCAGCACGTCTGTGCAGAGGTTGGACGCGATCACCTTGAGCCACGGGTAGAACGCTTTTCCGTTATAGCGGTGGCGGTGGCGCCACGCCCGGGCAAAGGCCTCCTGCACCACGTCCTCGGCCTCGTGGCGGTCACGGAGCCGGTAGGTGCAGTAGCGCTCCAGTCGGCTCCGGTAGCAGTCGTATAGCGCGGCGAAATCGGAGTCGTCGGCCCCGAGCGCCTCGCCGGCGTCTGCGTGGGTGAGCAAAGCCTTTCCCTTCCGCTCCGCCGCCCTGTGGCGAAGCGTCCCGGTTGGGGCTTCGACGGGACGGCCCGGCTCTCCTCCACCGGGCAGAAAATTCGAACCAGCCACCGCAAGGAGGTGGCCCGCTCTCCGTACCTGTGGCGAGCACGGCTCGAGGGAGCGGTGTCAGAGGGAGGGAACAATGCGTATTGCCAGGATCCGGACGGCCGTTCTCACCGGTTCCGCCGGGGCCCTGCTCGCCGGCGGCCTGCTCGGCGCGGCCATGGCCGACACCCCTTCAGTTCCGAGCTGTGTCGCCAGCGGCGCCGTGCCCGCCGCCGCGCCCCTGACCGGCACCATCAGCCTGCAGGGTCAGTCCCCGGCCGGGTCGGCGACGGTCACGGCCGACAGCGCCGATGGCATCACGGTCTGCGCCGGCCCGGCGTCGGCTCCCACGCCGCCGCCGCTGCCCTCGCCGCCGGGCGTGCCCGGGCTGCCCACCCCACCGTCAGCTCCCTAGGACGGCGGCCTTCCCCCGTCCCCCAAAGACGCGGTTGGTCCGTCGCCCGTCGCCGTGGCCCCAGAGCGGCGGCCGGGCGACGGGCCGCCGCGCCTGATGGCAGCATGAGCCGGCTGAATGTCAGGAGGGGTTGAGGTGTCCGACGCCGGACCGAACGATTGGAACCGCAAGATCATCGAGGAGTTCCGGGCCAACGCCGGCAAGGTTGGCGGCCCGTTCGAGGGCGCCCCCATGCTGCTGCTGCACCACACCGGGGCGAGAACCGGCTCCGAGCGGGTGAACCCTCTCGTCTACCAGCCGGTGGGAGACAGCTTCGCCGTCTTCGCCTCCAAAGGAGGACACCCGACCCACCCCGACTGGTTCCGCAACCTGTTGGCCCACCCGGAGGCGACCGTGGAGGTGGGCACCGAGACCCGCCGGGTGCGGGCCAGGGTGCTCGAGGGCGACGAGCGCGAGCAGGTGTGGTCGAAGCAGAAGGAGCTCATGCCGGGTTTCGCCGAGTACGAGGCCAAGACCAAGGGCCTCCGCCAGATTCCCGTCCTGCTCCTCGAACGGCTGGACTGATCGCCGACGCCGGCCTGCATCCGGCGCCGACTCAGCGGGCGGGGGCCGGGCTGGTTCTCCAGGCTCCGATGATGGCCGGAAGCTCCGACAGCGAGTCGATCACCGCGTCGGGCTCCACGTCGAAGGGCGGACAGAAGTCGTTGCGGATCCAGACCGTCCGCATCCCTGCGGACCGGGCGCCGAAGACATCGTCGTAGAGCCGGTCACCGACGAATGCCACTGACGTCGGGTCGGGTCCTCCCAGCGAAGCGAGGGCGGCTCGGAAGGCGGCGGGGTGGGGCTTGATGAACTCCATCTCACTGGTATAGAGGCGGGCATCGAGCATCCCGGCCAGGCCGTCCCGTTCCAGGAAGTGCTCGTGGAAGCCGCGGGGCCAGTGGGTGTTGGAGAGAAGGCCCAACTTGATGCCGGAGCTTCGCAGCTCGCTGAGCACGTGCGCCGCCTCCGGCCGGTGCCGGATGTGGGGGGTCCACGAGTCGAGGTGGTGGGCCGCCGCCTCCTCCAGAACGACCCCGGCCACGTCCACGCCCAACTTCCGCGAAGCCTCGTCGAGGAGCTCGGAGAGGCGAGTGCTGCGCATGTCGGTATGGGTCCGGTCCCATGAGCGGGCCTCCACCTCGACCAGGGAGGCGACCAGCTCCTCCTCGTGCTCCGGTGACAGATGGCGGCCGGCCAACCGCCACATGTCCTGGATGTCGACCTCCGCCCAGATCGACAGGGTGCCGCCCCAATCGAAGATCACCGCTTCGATCGCCACCCGACGAGGATAGGGGAGAGTGTCGTCCGCCTCTTCGGTCGGGGCGGGCCAAGATTGGGTGGTGACCATGCCGTCGGGATCTGCCACCCCGCCGCAGTCGGTACAGGAGGCGCTGCTCGGTCCGGACATCCAGGCCCGCCTGGTGGCCGCCCGCCGGGTGCTGACCCAGGGCGGCGGTCATCCGGAGGACCACCGGTTGGCGGTGGCGGCAATCCTCGAGCTGGTCGACCGGCTGGAGGCGATGCTCGAGCACACGACCGACATGATCACGGTGATCGCCGAGGACGGGACCATCCGCTACTCGAACCGCGCTGCCGGCCTGCTGACGGGTCACGGGGAGGAGGTGAACGGCAGCCCGGCGCTCGATCTCATCCACCCCGAGGACATCGACACGGCGGCGAGCACCCTCGAGCGTTGCCTGGCTGAAGCCGGCTGCGAGGTGTCCGCCGAGCTGCGCATTCGGCGGGCCGACGGCTCCTGGCGCTACGTGGACGCTTACGCCAAGAACTGTCTCCACGATCCCGTCGCCGGAATCGTGGTCTCGATGCGCGACATCACCGCCCGCAAGGCGGCCGAGGAGGGTTTGGTTGCCGCCAACCAGGCACTGCAGGAGTCGCTGCGCGAGACGGAGGCCGTCCAGGCCCAGCTCGTCTTGCAGGAGCGTCTGGCGGCGATCGGAGAGCTGGCGGCCACAGTGGGCCACGAGCTGCGCAACCCCCTCGCCGTCATCACCAACGCCTTGTACCTGTTGCGCCGAGCCCTTGCCGGCGGCGGCGACCCAGCGCGCCACCTCGACACCGCCGAACGCGAGGTGGCGGCGGCATCCGCCATCGTGTCGGACCTCCTCGACTACGCCCGGGCCCGTCAGCCGGTGATGGCGCCGATCGATGTCGCCGATTTGGCGGCGGAGGTCCTTTCGACCGTGCCCGTCAGCCCAGGAGTGTCGGTGGTCGTGGAGGGAGGGGCCACCGTCGTGGCGGCCGATCGCGACATGCTCCGACAGGTGCTGGTCAACCTGGTCTCCAACGGGTTGGAGGCCATGCCGGACGGAGGCACCCTCAGCGTGTCGACTGCTCCCACCCCCGACGGCGGAGCCCAGGTGGCGGTGGCCGACACCGGCGCGGGGATCGACCCGGACGTCCTACCGAGGATCTACGAGCCTTTCTTCAGCGGGAAGGCCAGGGGGGTCGGCCTGGGGTTGGCCGTCACCCAGCGAATCGTCTCCGCCCACGGTGGAGACATCACCGTCGCCAGCACCCCCGGTGAGGGGACGACCTTCACCGTGGTCCTGCCACCACCTCAGGGTTGAAGGGTCACGTCCTTATCGGTGCCACCGAGAAGCTCGTCGACCAGTGAGTCGACCATCCCGGCGAACCAGGGGCTGTAGGCGGTCTCGGCGTGCCCGAACCGGGGGAGGATCACCAGCCGTTTGGGGCCGGCCAATCGTTGATGCAGAAGTATCGAGTCCGCCGCCGGCACGTAGGGGTCCTGCTCGCCGTGGACCAACGCCACCGGGATGGTGATGCGGTCGGCCAGCTCCGACGGGGACATCGGAGGGACCGGCACCCGGTCGATGACGCGGGTGCCCCGGGCCGACAGCAGGCGTCTCCCCAATGGGTGTCGCACCGTGGCGAGCAGGGCGCGGGCCCGGAGCCTCGGCGAGATGCCCCAGGTGGCCGGGGTGCTGATGGCGACGATGGCGTCCTCCCCTCCGAGCAGGGCGGCGTGGCGCAGAGCGACGAACGCTCCGAGGGACGCGCCCACGACCACCAATTTGTCGTGCTGCTGGCTCCGCGCCAGGCGGATCACCGCGTCCAGATCGAGAATCTCGAGGTCCCCCAGGCTCGACACCCCGCCGCTGTGACCGTGCCCCCGGAAGTCGAAGGTGTAGACGCCGCGACCGGAGGCGGCCAGCTCGGCGGCCAGACCGTTGAGGCGACGCCCGTCACCGCTCATGGTGAAGCCGTGGGCGAGGATGACCCCCACTGGCGCGGCCGCATCGCCTCGGAAGGCGGCGGCCAGCTCGACGCCGTCGTCGGTGAGAATCCGGTGGATCGTCGGCTCCGGTGCCATGGTCAGTTTCCGTTCGGCAGGCGACGGGCGGGGCTGATGCGTTTGGCGCCCACCATGGCCAATAACGATTGCAGTTGCAACCAATATTCCCCCTCCGACGACTCCCGGTGACGACCTGCCGCCGGCCCGGTGAGCGGGTCCATGAGGTGATTGGGCTACACTGTCCGGTGAGGCCGAGCGTCCTCGGCCGGTGGTCTTCCTCTCGTTTCGACGTGTTCCACGTGGAGTCGCCCGAGGCGGGCCCGCGAACTCGACTGGAGCACAGGCAGTTGCGATCTTTCGAACATCTCGGCGTACGCGCCGAGATCTCCGGAGCCCTGGCCCGGAGGGGCATCACCGAGCCGTTCCCTATCCAGGAGCTGACGATCCCCGACGCTCTGGCCGGACGGGATGTCTGCGGCAAGGCCAAGACGGGCTCAGGCAAGACCTTCGCCTTCGGGCTTCCCCTCCTGCACCGGCTGCGTCCTGCCAGCCGGCCGGCCCGTCCCGCCGGCCTCGTCCTGGTGCCCACCCGCGAGTTGGCTCGCCAGGTGGTCGACGAGCTGGCCGCCCCGGCGGAGGCTGTCGGCCTGTCGGTGGCCGCCTTCTACGGCGGCACGCCGGTGGAGCGCGACGTGGCCAGGCTGCGCCGACCCATCGATTTGGTCGTCGCCACGCCGGGCCGCCTCATCGACCTCATCGATCGGTCCGCCATCGACCTGAGCGACGTGGAGATACTCGTCATCGACGAGGCCGACCGCATGGCCGACATGGGCTTCTCGCCCCAGGTCGACTGGATCATGCGGCGCCTGCCCAGCCGCGACCGTCAGATCCTGCTCTTCTCGGCCACCTTGGACAGCGAGGTCGACGTGCTCGTCAGCCGTTACCTCCGCAACCCGGTCCATCACGAGGTGGAGTCCGACACGGTGACGGTCGAGGACATGGTCCACCGCTTCCTGGCCGTGCACCGCATGGACCGGGTGCGGGTTGCCGCCGCCATCACCCGAGGTGTCTCCCGCACCCTGTTGTTCGCTCGCACCAAGCGAGGCGCTGATCGCCTCGCCCTCGATCTGCGGCGCGAAGGTGTCCGCGTCCAGGCCATCCACGGCGACCTCCGTCAAGGGGCGCGGGAACGGGCGCTGCGCGATTTCAAGGCCGGCCGCATCGAGGCTCTGGTCGCCACCGACGTCGCCGCCCGCGGCATCCATGTGGACGAGGTGGACGTGGTGGTCCACTTCGACCCTCCGGCGGATCACAAGTCCTACCTGCACCGGTCGGGGCGGACCGCCCGGGCCGGGCGGGCCGGGGTGGTGGCCACCTTTGTGCTGTGGGACCAGGCCACCGACGTGGACCGCATCAAGGCCCGCTTGGGCATCGAGGCGCCCACGGTCGAGATCTTCTCGAACGACGCCCGCCTGGCCGACCTGGCCGCCTTCTCGCTGCCGACCGACGCACCGTCCCTCGCATCCTGACCGGTTGTCGTCGGCGGAGGGCTCGGCCCTCGACCGGGTCTGGTACCACGTCTTTCCGCTGGGGGCACTCGAGGCCCCCCGACTGAACCCGGCCCCGGGCGATGCTGGCTCGCCGGTCGATCATCGCCTCCGTGGCCTGATCGACCAGCTCGACCGGGTCGCCGAGCTCGGCGCCGGGGGAATGCTGCTCGGCCCGGTGTTCGAGTCCGAGAGCCACGGCTACGACACTGTCGATCCGTTCCGCATCGACCCGCGTCTGGGCGACGAAGGCGATCTGGTGGCGCTGGCCGAGGGGTGCCGGCAGCGGGGCATCCGCCTCGCCCTCGACGGCGTCTTCCATCACGTGGGTCGTAGTCATCCCGCCTTCCAGCAGGTGCTGCAGGAAGGCCCGGGCTCGGCGGGCGCTGACTGGTTCCACATCGACCCGACCGCCGACAGTCCCGACGGCTTCGGCTACGCCGACTTCGAGGGCCATCGTCAACTGGTCAAGCTCAACCACGCCAACCCCGCGGTGGCCCAGTGGGCCGCCGAGGTCGTTCGGCACTGGCAGGACCGCGGTGTCGGCGGCTGGCGGATCGACGCCGCATACGCCATCCCCCGACCGTTCCTGGCCGGGCTGTGCGACGCGGGCCGAGCGCACCGGCCCGACACCTTCTTCGTCGGCGAGGTGATCCACGGCGACTACGCCGGCTTCGCCCGCGATGCCCATCTCGACGCCGTCACCCAGTACGAGTTGTGGAAGGCGATCTGGAGCTCGATCAACGACCGGAACCTGTTCGAGCTGGCATGGGCCCTCAAGCGCCACGGGGAGCATTGCCGCTCCACCCGGCTGTGGAACTTCGTGGGCAACCATGACACCACCCGCATCGCCAGCCAGCTCAGCGACCCCCGCCATGTCGGCCATGCCGTCGCCGTGCTCTTCGTGGTGCCGGGGACGCCCGCGGTCTACGCCGGAGACGAGACGGCAGCCCAAGGGATCAAGCGCCACGAGGAATGGGGCGACGACGACGTGCGTCGGCCGGCCCCGCCCGTGCCTGCCGAGGGGGCCGGCCGGTCAGCGTGGGAGCTGCACCAACGCCTGATCGGCGTGCGCAACCGACTGGCGTGGCTCTCGACGGCCCAGGTCAGCATGGAGGGTCTGGCCAACGAGGAGGCAGTCATCGCCGTGGAGGGGGAGGACGGCGTCGCCCGCCTGGCCCTCAACCTCAGCGACCGGACCACGGCGGCTCCGGCGGGGGAGGTGCTGGCCGGAGCTGAGGGTGACACCGTGGCGCCGCACGAGTGGTCGCTACGGCTGGCGCCGCGCTGACTCAGCGGGCGCGCCGGGTGGCGATCCGTGCTGCCGCCTCCCCCAGGGCGAGAAAGAGCTCGGTGGCGTCGTCGACCAACCGCTGGCGCGACACCCGGATGGTGCCGTCCAGCCAGCCGACCAACAGCTCGCTGAGGCCGCCCACCAGCACGGCGGCGGCCACCCGGCCTACGACATCGTCTCCCCGCCCTCCGGAGTGCCGGGCGGCCGCCTCGTGCTCGACCAACGCCACGATGGCCCGGCCCGCTTCCTTGCGCCGGCGGTTCAGGGCCTCGCTGCCCAGCGCCTCGGCGTAGAGGATCCGCCCCCGTCGGCGGTCCTCGTCCACGAAGCCCACCGTGGTCTCCACGGCCGCCCGGACCTGGGCCCGGGGGTCCTCGCCGGCCCGGTCGATGGCCGAGCGCACCTCGTCGCGCAGCTGGTCGACCAGTCGATCGAACACGGCCAGCGCCAGCTCCTCGAGGTCGGCGAAGCTTTCGTAGAAGTATCGGGGGTTGAGGCGCGAGGCCTGGCAGACCGCCCGCACGGTCGTTCCCCCCCACCCCTCGGTTCCCAACAGGTCATAGGCGGCGTCGAGGAGGAGGATGCGCCGCTCCGCCCGGCGGGCGTCTGGGGCCAGGCCGGCCCAGCGGGTGGGGGCGCGGGTAGTCGTGTCGGCGGACTGAGCGGAACTTGGCAACGCCCGTTACCATAGCCTAGGGTCTGGCAACAGTCGTTGCCAGGGCGGGAGGAGCTCGTGACCGAAAAGGTCGTCGTCGTGGGCGGGGGGGTGGCCGGCTTGGCCTCCGCCCTGGCCCTGGGACGGGCCGGGCATCCGGTCACCCTGGTGGAGCGAGACGAGCTGCCGGCTCCCACCGACGCCGAGGCGGCCTTCCTGGCCGTTCGGCGGGGGGCGCCGCAGGTGCACCAGACCCACGGCTTTCTCGCCCGCATGCGGGTAGAGCTGCGCGACCGGTTCCCCGACGTCCTCGATGAGCTGCTGGCCGCCGGGTGTACCACCATGCCGTTGACCGCCAACCTCGGCCCCCCGCAGCCCGGCGACGGCGACCTCGCCGTCATCATCGTGCGCCGCACCACCTTCGAATGGGTCCTCCGCCGGGCGGTGACCGCCGAGGCGGCCGTCGACGTCGTCACCGGGGTGTCGGTCACGGGAGTGACCGGGGAGGGCGGAGCGCTCCCACCCCGCGTCACCGGCGTGAGCCTCGACGACGGCTCCACCCTTGAAGCCGAGCTGGTGGTGGCGGCGACGGGCCGGCGGGCGGCGGTGCCGGCCTGGCTGGCGGAGCTCGGGGTGACCGTTCCCGAGACGGTCCACCACAGCGGCCTCATGTACCTGACCCGTTGGTACCGCCTGCCCGCCCACTTCGACCTCGGGTCGGACCCGAAGCTCGGCGGCGATCTGGGGTTCGTCAAGTACCTCGGTGTCCCCGGCGACGGGGGCACCCTGTCGGTGACGCTCGCCATCCGCCCCGACGACGGCGCCCTCCGGGCGGCCCTGTCGGATGCCGACGGGTTCGAGGAGGCGTGCCGGCTGTTGCCGGGTCCGGACCGTTTCTTCGTGGACGGCCCCCTCGAGCCGATCGGTGGGGTGCGGCCGATGGGCGGGCTGCTCAACCGCATCCGGCGCTTCGTGGACGACGCCGGGGTGCCGACGGTCTCCGGCTTCCACGCCGTGGGCGACGCCCACACCTGCACCAACCCGCTGTACGGCCGGGGTTGCTCGCTGGCGGTGGTGCAGGCGGCGCTGCTGGCCGACGCCGCCGCCGCCCATCCCGGCGACGGGGTGGCCCGGGCGACCGCCTACGAGGCGGCCTGCGCCGGCCAGGTCGAGCCGTGGTTCGAGGTGTCGGTGCAGATGGACCGGCTCGGCGCCGACCCGGCCGGCATCCCCGGCGGCTCCGGGGAATCGTCCGACGACCCGGCCCGGCGGGCGGTGATGGCCCTGCTGGCGGCGGCGGCCACCGATCCCGTCCTGGGGCGGGCCATGGCCCGCTTCTGGAACCTGCTCGCCACCCCCGCCGATCTGATGGGCGACCCCGAGTACATGGCCCGGGCGGCGGCCGTCATGGCCGACCCCGACGCCTACCCCTCGCCTCCGAGGGAGGGGCCGACCCGTGACGAGCTCCTCGAGGCCCTGGCGGGAGCCGGGGTGGCCCGGGCATGACCGCAGCCGAGCCCCGCACCCGTCGCGTCGCCACCAACGGCGTCGATCTGCACGTCGTCGAGCAGGGCGAGGGCTTCCCGGTGGTGCTGGCCCACGGGTTCCCGGAGCTCGCCTACTCGTGGCGCCATCAGATCCCCGCTCTCGCTTCCGCCGGCTACCGGGTCATCGCCCCCGACCAGCGGGGTTACGGCCGCTCCTCCATCCCCGAGGCGGTCGAGGACTACGACATCCTCCACCTCACCGGCGACCTGATCGGCGTGCTCGACGCCCTGGGGGAGGAGCGGGCCGTGTTCGTGGGCCACGACTGGGGCGCCATGGTCGTGTGGAGCCTCGCCCAGCTGGCCCCCGAGCGAGTGGCGGGCGTGGCCGGCCTCAGCGTGCCGTTCCTGCCCCGGGGGCCGATGCCGCCGGTCCAGGTCATGCGCCAGGCCTTCGCCGACTCCTTCTTCTACATCGTCTACTTCCAACGGCCCGGGGTGGCCGACGCCGAGCTCGGGGGGGATCCGGCCCGGACCATGCGCCGCCTGCTGGCCGGCCCGGCCCGAGGATCAGGAGCGGCGACGCCCGACATGTTCGCCCTCGACGGCCGCGGGTTCATCGATCGCATACCCGAGCCGGCCGGGCTGCCGGACTGGCTCTCCGCCGAGGAGCTCGACCACTACGTATCGGAGTTCACGCGCACCGGGTTCACCGGAGGGCTGAACTGGTATCGCAACCTCGACCGCAACTGGGAGCTCACCCCCCAGCTCGAAGGGGCCCGGGTGCAGGTGCCGTCGCTGTTCATCGCCGGGGCGGGGGACCCGGTGATCGGGTTCACCCCGCTGTCGGTGATGGACGGCTGGCTGGAGGACCACCGGGGCACGGTGATCATCGACGGGGCCGGGCACTGGGTGCAGCAGGAGCGCCCCAGCGAGGTGAACGCCGCCCTCCTCGACTTTCTGGCCGGAGTCACCGGCCAACCAACCACGGCCGCGCCGACCTAAGGAGCTTCGATGAGGGCAGCGGTGCTGCGGGCGGGGGAGATCGTGGTGCGCGACGACGTCCCCGATCCCCGGCCCGGATTCGGGCAGGTGCTGGTGGCGGTGAAGGCGTGCGGCATCTGCGGCTCCGACCTTCATTTCGTCCGGCACGGGGCGACCATGCTGGCCCTGGGCGGGCAGATGGAAGGCACGCCCGACTTCGGGCGCCAGCCGCCCGACCTGACCCGTGACGTGTTCATGGGCCACGAGTTCTCCGGTGAGGTCCTGGAGAGCGGCCCGGACACTGTCGGCCCCGAGCCCGGTTCGATCGTCACGTCCATCCCGGTGATGCTCAGCGCCGCCGGGCTGCAGGACCTGGTGTACAGCAACGACCTGCCCGCCGGCTACGCCGAACGGATGCTGCTCTCCGCTCCGCTGCTCCAGGTGGTGCCGAACGGGTTGGATCCTCGCCACGCCGCCCTGACCGAGCCCATGGCGGTGGGCGTCCACGCCGTCAACCGATCGGGCGCCGGCCCCGCCGACGGCGCTCTCGTCCTCGGCAGCGGGCCCGTCGGCTTGGCGGTGATCGCCGCCCTGCGTCTCGCCGGCGTCGAGCCCATCGTGGCGACCGACTTCTCCGCCACCCGACGGGGCCTGGCCCTGACCATGGGCGCCCACGAGGTCGTCGACCCCCGGTCGGAACCGGCGTTCGACGCCTGGGCCCGGGTGGGGGGCTCGCGGCCGCTGGTGGTCTTCGACGCCGTCGGGGTGCCGGGGATCATCGACGACGTGCTGCGGCGGGCGCCGACCCGCAGCCGGGTGGTGGTGGTGGGCGTGTGCATGGAGCCCGACCGCATCACCCCCTTCTTCGGCATCGCCAAGGAGCTCAACGTCCAGTTCGTGCTGGGCTACGAGCCCGACGAGTTCGCCGGCACCCTGCGGTCGATCGCCGAGGGGGAGCTGGACGTGGCCCCGCTCATCACCGACGAGGTCGGCTTGGACGGGGTGCCGGGCGCGTTCCGCCAGCTGGAGGACCCGGAGGGGCACGGCAAGATCCTCGTCGTCCCCTAGCCCGCCCCTGGCGCCGAGCCCGCTGGAGCGGACCCGGCCGTCGCTAATGGCCGAAGCAGGCGAGCTGCTGTTTCGGTCCGCCCAGGGCGGCGGGGTTGTCGTAGGTGTAGGTCGCCCCTCCGTTGCACCACTGGTAGGCGCCGGCCGTGTTGTCGAAGGCGCTGGTGGCCGTCGGGCTCCACCAGGCCATCGAGTAGGAGATGAGCGGGTCGTAGACCTGGTTGCCGAACCGCCATTTGCCTCCGATGAAGTCACCGGGGTTGGAGGCCGGCAGCGAGAACATCCCCCGTTCGAACGTGAGCGGGGTCAGGTCAGGGCCGGCCGCCTGCAGCCCGTCGAACACGTGCAACAGCGTGTAGTAGGGAACGTAGAAGTACGGCGGGGAGCTCGGTGGCCACTCCGCCGGCTGATGGCCCGGGTTACCGAGCTCGTAGGTCTTGTAGGCCTCGGTCGTGTTGAGCGCCGGCCACTGGAAGCCACCGGATATGTCGTGGGCCCACTCCTTGGAGTCGTAGTCGCGCCCGACGGGGTCGCCGAAGAAGCTGCTGTCCCACTCCGGGACGTAGTTCTGCTGGTCGGCGGCGTTGGTGAGGAAGATCGGCACGATCGGGTCGCAGGCGCACAGGATGGTCGTCACCCCGGCCGCCTTCATCTGGGCCATGGCCGACACCGCTTCCTGCTCGTACTCGCTCACGTTGATCGTGTAGCCGATCACCGGGTTGGCCTTGACCCCGCACTGGCCGATCAGCTGCTGGTAGAGGTTGACCTCGGCCTGGTACTCGGGGGTCTGGGGGTAGATGATCCCGAACTTGCGGGTGCTGTGCTGATAGAGCGGGTCTCCCGCGTAGATGGCGGGCAGCCCGGCCATCCGCCGGCAGACGACGGCGGCGGCCTCCTGGACGCCCACCGTGCCGCTCGGGCCCTGTACCGAGTACTCGTACGGCGCGTGCTGCTGGAACCAGTTCTGTGACAGGGCGACGGACGAGAAGCCGATGACGTGCTCGGCGGCCAGATCCTCCTCGTAGGGCTGGGACGCCTCCAGGGTGAAGGTGACATCGCCGAAGGCGGGCATGTCGTGCACGGTGACGGCGTCGGCCTGGGTGGCGCCCAGGCCCTGCCCCTGGTCCTCCTCCAGGTAGTCGCCCTGGCCCTGGTAGGTCTTAAGCACCACGTGGCGCCCGTACAGCTCGAACTGGCTGTTGAAGTAGTTGATGTAGGACTGCAGGTCGGCGACGTAGTCGTCCTGGTTGATGTTGGCCTTGCCGGCCAAGGCGTTGATCGCCGACTGCTGCTGGGAGTTGGCCAGCCGGTAGCTGAGGGTGATGGTCGAGCCGGTGACGCCCGGGGCCGTGCTCCCACCGTTGTTGCCGGAGAAGGCGGCGACGCAGTTGGGCCCGTACTGCGACCAGCCGAACTGGCGGGCCCCGGCGGCGCAGCGCACCCCGGTCTTGGCCACTCCCGTGGTCGACCCGGCCGCGTAGTTGCCGTTGGTGATGCCCGCCGAGCTTCCGATTCCCGGAGGGGGAGGAGGGGCGGCGGGGATGCCCCCGCCCCCGGTGACGCCGGGCCCCCCCGCGACGCTTCCGCCCGGGCCCGCCGCCGTCGGCCCGGTCGCCCCGGACCGCCCCCCCGACCCGCCTCCACCGCCGGCGGCGAGGCCGCCCCCGTTGCCGTTCTGGGGCTGGGTGGTCGGCACGAAGGCGATGATGAGGGCCACGGCCAGCCCGATGATGGCCACCGGTACGTACCGGGCGCCGACTTTGAGCAGCCAGCGGCGCAGCATCGCCTCGAACTCGGCCTGACTGAGCGGTCCCTGGCCTCTCATGTCCTGCATGGCGTCACTATTCCCTTCTCTTTCCCTACGAGCGGCGCGAGCCGCCGGGGCTGCGCTTGCGGGTGGAGGACGTGGCCTTGGCCCGGGTCGGCCTGGCGGCGCTGCCCGCCCCGGACCGGGCGATGGCGGTCTGGTCCATGCCCAGGTAGGCCTCGACCACCGCCGGGTGCTCCAACACCTCCGCCGGTTGGCCCTCGGCGATGACCTCCCCCAGGTGCAGGCAGACCAGCCGGTCGGATATGGACGAGACGAGGGGCACGTCGTGCTCGATGACCACGAACGTCGCCCCCGTCTGGTCGCGCAGGTTGACGATCATCTCGGCCAGGGCCTCGCTCTCCCGTTGGGCGATGCCCGAGGTGGGCTCGTCGAGGAGCAGGACCCTCGGCTGGTGGGCGAGGACGCAGCCGAGCTCGACCACTCGGCGGGTGCCGGTCGAAAGCTCCGACACGAAGGCGTCGCGATAGCGCTGGAGATTGAGCCGCTCGATGAGGTCCTCCACCTCGGCCGTCACCGCCGCCTCCGAACGGGCGACGGCGCCGGTGCGCAGCACGTTGAGGAACGGGTCGCGCACCTCGACGTGGCGTTCCATGGCCACGGCCAGCGTCTCGGACACCGTCAGCGACGGGAACAGCCGGGCGTCCTGGAACACCCGCCCCACCCCTTCGTCGGAGCGGTCGTGGGCCGGAAGGTGGGTGACGTCGGTCCCTTCCACCAGTACGTGGCCCGAGGTCGGGGGCAGGAAGCCGGAGCACACGTCGAACAGGGTGGTCTTGCCGGCTCCGTTGGCCCCGATGATGCCGAGGATCTCCCCGTGGGCGACGTCGAAGCTCACCCCGGCCAGCGCCGTCACTCCGCCGAAGCGCCGGGTCACGTCGCGCACGGCGAAGGCGGGCGGGCGGCCGTTCGGGTGGGCGAGCTCCGCGACCCGTGGCCGGGCGGAGACGGCGGCCACCCGGGCCTCGCCCAGGAACACCGAGCGGACCAGGTCCGGGCGCTCGGCCAGCTCACCGGTCGGTCCGGAGAAGCGCACCTGGCCCCGTTCCATGAACACGGCCCGTTCGGCCACGGAAGTGGCCAGGTTCAGCGACTGTTCCACCACGACCACCGTCATGCCGGACGCCGCCAGCCCCCTCACCACCTCGAGCAGCTCGGACACCACGCTGGGGGCGAGACCCAGGGAGAGCTCGTCGATCATGAGCAGCTTCGGCCGGCAGAACAGGGCCTGGGAGATGGTGAGCATCTGCTGCTCGCCGCCGGAGAGCAGGCCGGCCAAGGTGTCCATCCGTCGTTCCAGGCTGGGGAACAGGCGCAGCACCCGCTCGGTCGTCTCGGCGAGGAAGGGCCGGTCGTCGCGGTGCAGCCACCCGGCGAGGCGCAGGTTCTCGCGCACCGTCAATGACGGGAAGACGCCCCGCCCGCTGGGCACCATGGCCAGGCCCCGCTTGACCCGCTGCACCGGATCGAGGGGCGCCAGATCCTCCCCGTCGAACTCCACCCGGCCCCGCCGGGTCCGCAACAGTCCCGAGGCCACCCGCAGCACCGTCGACTTGCCCGCGCCGTTGGTGCCGAGCAGCCCGACGATCTCCTGGCGCCCGACGCTCAGGTCCACGCCGAAGAGGACCTGGACCTGGTCGTAGGCGGCGTCCACGCCGGTGAGCGTCAGCACCGGCTCGGCCACCGTGGTCCGGGCCCCGGCCATCTCCGCCGTGGGGGCGTCCTCCGGTGGGGGCCCGGCCTCGCCGGCGAAGGCGGCCCGCTCGGCCAGGCTCGGCACCGACAGGCCCCGCCTGCGGGCCACCGACCGGAGGATGCGGTCGCGCCCCCGGTAGACGAGCTCGGAGATGCCGCCCGGCAGGACCAGCACGACGAGGAGGATGCCGGCGCCGGTGGCGAGGAGCTGGGCGGCACCGCTCAGGAAGTACTGGGCGCCCTGGACGTAGAAGGCGCCGATCAGCCCGCCGCTCAGGGTGCCGAGCCCGCCGACCACCACCATGGTGAACACCTGCAGGCTGGCCACCGGGGAGAACCCGGAGAAGGGGATCCCGCGCAGGCCGATGGCATAGAGCCCGCCGGCCACGCCCGCCAGGGCGCCGGAGATGGCGAAGGCGACCAGCTTCGACCGAAGCGGGCTGATGGCGTAGCTCTGGGCGCCTCTCTCGTTGTCGCGTACGGCGATCGAGGTCCGACCCGGGCGGTCGCGCCGGTAGTTCCACCCGATCAGGATGGCGACCACCAGGACCACGAGGCAGAAGTAGTAGAAGGTTCCGGCCGAGTTGAGGTCGAAGCGGTTGAGCAGCGACGGACGGGTCAGCGACGACGGGGTGAAGCTCGGGAAGTAGGCCGAGTTGAGCAGGAAGTCCGACACCGGCACGGCGAAGGCCAGGGTGGTGACGGCGAGGAAGGGACCGGGTAATCGCAGGGCGGGCACGCCGATGATGACGGCGGTGACCGCGCCGGCCGCCGCTGCTGCCATCAGGCAGACGAACAGGTCGAGATGCCGGTTGACGAACAGGCTGGCGGTCGTGCCCGCCCCCAGGCCGGCGAAGGCGAACTGGCCCAGGCTGATCTGGCCGGCCCAGCCGGTGAGGATCACCAAGGAGATGGCGATCACCCCGAAGATGGCGATGTAGGCGAACAGCGTCCGTTTGGAGTCGGAGAGGGCCAGCGGCACGAGGACGGCGGCCGCCCCGATGACGGCCAAGAGGACAGGGCGCCCGATGCGCACCTCGGGCAGCTTGCGCAGGACCGCCGGTATCGGCCTGGTCTCGCGCTGGGCGATGTAGCTCCCGAGGCCGGAGTCGTCGGTGCGGCTGATCCTCTTGCGCTGGGCCAGCAGGGCGATCAGCACCACCAGGAAGAGGGCCACCTCGACGGTCGTCGACCGGGGGTAGGACCAGAAGACCGCCTGCTGGAACACCCCGATGAGCAGGGAGGCGACGAAGGCCACGCTGAAGCTCTCCATCCGGCCGATGACCGCCGCCGTCAGCGGGGCCAGCAGAGCGTCGGGCCCGGCGAGGATTCCGAGGGGGGCGCCGAGGATCGGCGCTGACAGCATGGCGGCGATGCCGGAGAGGCCGGCGGCGATCACCCAGGTGAGAGTGGACAGGCGGCGGACGGGGATGCCGAGGAGAAGGGCCCGGTCGTTGGAGTCGGCCGCCCCGCGGATGGCGATTCCGAAGTCGGTGCGCGAGAAGAACAGGGCCAGGCCGACCAACACGGCCGGGATGACGATCATGGCCACGACGTGGTTCCCGTTGAACACGATCGGTCCCACCGTGAAGCGGAACTTGAACGGGGTGGTGAAGGTGGTGGTCGGCGACAGGTTGCTGAACAGCTTCGGGATGAAGATCTCCGCCGCCCCGATCACCTGAGCGACCCCGATGGTGGCGACGGTCAGGATGAGCCGGGGCGCCCGGAACAGCGGGCGCACGATTCCGAGATCCACCCAGGCTCCGGTGGCCAGGGCCACCACCAGCCCCACCGGCAGGGCGAGGAAGTAGGGCAGGTGCCAGCCCGTGACCATCACCACCGCCACCGACGCCGACAGGGCGCCCATCTCGGCCTGGGCGAAGTTGATGATCCGGGCCGATCGGTACACCAGCACGAGGCCCATCGCCGTCAGCGATGACAGGCCGCCCAGGATGAGCCCGAGAAGGATGATCCCGAATGGCAGCCCGTTAGGCAGCAGCGCCCCGGCCACCGCCCAGGCGACGAGGAAGAGGGCGAGCCCAACCAGGACGGGACCAGCCGGTCCCCGCGAGGAGACGGTCGCCCACGACCGGCGCCCCAGGGCGACGAGGCCCTCGGCCGACGGCCGGGCGATCAGCCGCCCGGTCCACTCCTGCCTTCGGCCCCCATCGACCGGAGGCTCCTCCCCAGACAGACCCGGGCCTCCCTTCGTTCCAGGATCGTCGGCCGCCGGCCCGCCGCCCCCGCGACCCGGTCCTCTCCGTCAGGCCCCGGAGTCAACCACGCCCCACCCGGGGCGTCCACGCAGGTTGCCGGTCCCGTCGTACCGGCGCCGTCGCCGGCGGCGAGCGGTCATCGAGACCGCCACGGTTGGTTGCCGTGCCGATCGAGGTGCACTACCTCCCCGACCGGCTTTCGGGTCGTCGGCCCGTAGCGGCCGCGGGGCCAGCCGAGCGGAACGACGCAGCACGGGGTCACCGACAGCGGAAGCCCCAGGATGCCTCGGGCGATGGTCGTGCTCCACAACGGCAGGGTGACGAGGGAGGCACCGAGGCCGATCGCCCGCGCCGCCAGCAGGAGGTTCTGGACGCTCGGGTAGATCGAGCCGTAGTAGGAGGACTCGGCGATCGGGGGCAGCGGGGCGAACGGGATGCGCTGGCCCCGGAGGCAGCACACCACCAGCACCGGAATCTCGTGGAAGTGCTCGACCTGCCACTCCACGGCGCGAAGGACCTTCTGCATGGACTCGCTCTGGCGGTACAGCCGCCGGCCGGCTCCGCCGTAGAGGGCCCACGACCGCCGGTACTGGTCCTGCAGCCGTCGCTTGGTATCGGGATCCTTCACCACCACGAACTCCCAGTTCTGGCTGTTGGAGCCGGTCGGGGCCTTGACCGCCAGCTCGAGGCAGCGGAGAACGATCTCGTCGTCGACCGGGTCGGGCCGGACCCGGCGGACGGCTCGCTGGGTGGTCATGGCGTCGATGAGCGGCATCCGCAGCGACGCTTCGACCTCGGCCGGGGTGGGAGGGACGGCAGAGCTATCGGGCATGGGTCGCACGGTAGGGCGGGCTGTGACCGGTGGCACTTACCGTCAGCCTTGACTGTTTTTGTCGCAGGCCCCACAATGCGGGACGTGGGAGCTGGGGGATCCCGCCGATCTCAGGCGGAAAGACGTCGGGCCATGCGGGGCCGCTTGCTGGATGCGGCCGTCGAATGCCTGGCCGAGGTCGGCTACGCCCGGACGACGACCGTGGAGGTGAGCAGGCGGGCCGGGGTCTCCCGGGGCGCCCAGCTGCACTACTTCCCCTCCCGCGCCGACCTGCTGACCGCGGCGGTGGGACACGTCCTGGACCGGCGGATCGAGGAGTTCCGCAAGGTCATGGCCGACGCCGAGCCGGGGGCAGACCGGCTGGACACGGCCATCGACGTCCTGTGGTCGATGTGGTCCGGTCCGACCTTCACCGCCTGGCTCGAGCTGCGGGTGGCGGCCCGGACCGATCCGGCCCTGGCCGAGGCGCTGGCCGAGGTCGAGAGGGGCTTCGCCACGACCTCGCTCGACGTGTTCACCGAGCTGTTCCCGTTCGGGGCGGATTCGCCGCTGCCGGCGGAGCTGGCCCTCACATTCACCTTCACCCTGATGGACGGTAGGGCTCTCCACGCCCTCGTCCAGAGTGAGGGGCCGACCGGACCCGACCGGGTCATCGAGTTGTTGAAGCAGGTCGCCCGACTGGCCCTGCCGAGCGAAAGGACATGAGGTGTCGACACTGATTCCCGAAGCGAACGAGGCCGCCGCCTCCTCGGAGGAGAGCGAGACGATCGGCTCCGACGACGCCTACGTCGCCCTGCTGGCCCGGCTCAGCCGCCAGTCGGTGGACAAGCACTTTGACGCCTACGCCGACGTGCCCTGGGACGATCCCGAGTACCGCATCGACCCCGACGACCCCCGCTGGGAGGTCGGCCTCGACGATCCGATCACCGCCACCGACTGGTACCGGTCGCTCAGCCCGGAGCAGCGGGCCCGCCTGGGCCTCGACCTGGTGGTCACCAAGATGAAGCTCGGCCTCCAGTTCGAGAGCGTCCTCAAGCGGGGGCTGCTGGAGTACGCCCTCGAGCTGCCCAACCGCGACCCCCAATTCCGGTACGCCTACCACGAGGTCATCGAGGAGGCTCACCACTCCCTCATGTTCCAGGAGTTCGTCAACCGGAGCGGATTCGATGTCCAGGGCATGCGCCCCGGCGAGCTGGCCGTGGCCCGGACGATCGTCGGCCTGGGCCGTCGGTTCCCCGCCCTGTTCTTCTTCTTCGTTCTCGGCGGCGAGGATCCGATCGACCACGTCCAGCGCAAGTCGCTGCGCTCGGGCCAGCCCATCCACCCGTTGCTCGAGCGGATCATGCGCATCCACGTGACCGAGGAGGCACGCCACCTGTCCTTCGCCCGCCACTACCTCAAGCACCGGGTGCCCGAGCTCAGCCCGGTCAGGCGGGCCGCGCTCGGCGTGGCGGCGCCGCTCATCCTGTTCGGCATGGCCCAGATGATGCTCATCCCGTCGCGCCAGGTGATCGAAAGAAACGGCATCCCCCGCGAGGTGGTGCGCGAGGCCTATCTCCGCAACCCCGCCCACCGCCAGGAGGTGGTGTCCTCGCTGCGCAAGGTCCGCCAGCTGGCCGAGGAGGTCGGCATCCTCGGCCCCCTGCACCGTCGTCTCTGGAAGGCCCTCGGCCTGTGGCCGGCCCAGCCATGAGCGTGCAGCCGGCCGAGGTGCTGATGGTTCGGGGCCAGGCGGTGGCGGTGGCCGACCTGCCTCCTCCCCCCAACCTGCGCAGCGTCGCCCAGCAGCTCGGCTGGCGGGGCGCCACCGACGGGCTGGTGCCCCTCGCCTTGTTCCTGGTGCTCAACACCGCCATCAGCATCCAGGCCGCCATGATCGGCGCCACGGCGTGGACCTTGGCCATGATGATCTTCCACCGCCGCAGCGGGCGGACGGTGGGCGGTCTGCTCTGGTTCTCGGCCGCTTTCGTGGTGGCCCGAGGCGCCGCCGGGGTCGTCACCGGATCCAAGTACGTGTACTTCGGCCCCGGCATCGCCAACAACGTCGTCATCGCCCTGGTGTTCCTCGGCTCGGTGGTGATCCGCCGGCCGGCCGTCGGCTACATCGCCAGGTTCATCTATCCCTTCACTGACGCGGTCATCTCCCATCCCCAGTACCGGCGGGTCATGGCCCGCCTCACCTTGGCCTGGGCGGCCTATGAGCTGTTCTCGTCAGGTTTCCAGGCGTGGCTGCTCACCACCGCTTCGGCCAACACGCTGGTGTGGGCTCGGGCGGTGGTCACCTGGCCGTTGCTCGTCGGCCTGTTCGCATTCTCTCTTCGCTATCCCCGGCGGGCCCTCGGGCGCGACCCCGAGCTGGCACCGGTCGTAGCCGCGGTGGAGGCGAAACGTAGGTAGCGGAATCCGTCCGCACCTTCTTCGACTTTTGTGGCTCTCCGTCTGCTTCCGTGGGCGGGTCAGGTCGCTGACCGGCGTGGTAGGGGTGGGCAGTAGCCGCCGCGGTCGAGGAGTGCGAGAGCGATGAGGTGTTCGGGTTCTTTGAACCCGTAGGCGATG
>Ga0209810_1000838_pt1 | contig 56050 bp, 42 predicted proteins | sample Coa_R1_7_FD_187159 | JGI IMG/M metagenome (GOLD analysis project Ga0209810, IMG submission 187159) | Surface soil microbial communities from Centralia Pennsylvania, which are recovering from an underground coalmine fire - Coalmine... | ecosystem: Environmental > Terrestrial > Soil > Unclassified... | reverse complement strand
AGTGATGCCCGTGGAGTTCGGATCGGGCGTGCGGCCTTGGAAGACGCTGTCATTGGCCAAGCTGAACGCGCCGATATTGGCGGCTGCGGGCGCACCCCCGGGGGGCGCCATCATGCACGCGATCTGCTGTTGAGCGGCGGCCAGCGGCGTGGCTGCGCCGACGCCGGCGTTGGCGCAAGGCGACCCCTGCTTGGAATCGAAGGCAGCCGCGTCGGCGGCGATTTGCGCCTCCGCGGCATTTAGGTTGAACGTGTTCGCCCAGCGGCGGTGCTCCATCTCCTGATCGATGAAGGGCTCACCGACGCCCTTGAGCCGGATGTAATCCATCGTCAGCATCGTATTGGCGTTGAACTGATGCTGGAAGCCGATGTTCATCTGAATGGAGTAGGGGATGTGGAGATTGTTACCGGGTACCACGGCGCCGAAGAGCGGCCCGCCGTTGGTCTGCTGGATCAGCGACGCGCCATTGCTGGCGCTGAATTTCGAAGAGTTGGTGTTGTAGCCGCTGAGCATGGCCTGGTCGATTTCGGCAATAACCGGCAACACGTCGCCGATGCGCTGGCCGACGAGGCAGGTATAATTGCCTGCTTGCACTTGCGCGGCGGTGCAGCCGAAATTTTCCGCGTCGGTGACGACCACGGGATGCAGCTGGCCATCGCTGCCCAGACTCAAGACGCTGGTCTGATCGTAGGAGTCGGGCCCGATGCCCGGCGGAATGAGTTGGTACTGGTCGAAGATCAGATTGTTGTAAATATTCATGTCGTAAGCCATATAGGCTCCGGCACGAACCACCGTCTTGCCGCTGCCGGTCACATCCCAGGCGAAGCCGGCTTGCGGTCCGAATTTGGTATAGGGCATTTTCGGGTGCTGCGAGGCGCCCGCCTGGAAGTAGTCGAGGAACGCAGGCCGGGTGATGCCCTGCTCGTTGTTGAAAAAGCCGCTGTCGTATTCCCAGCGGGTGCCGAAATTGACGGTCAAATTAGACGTGGCGTGGAAGCTGTCGCCGATATAGAAGGCCGTGCGCCAATTCTGGTGGCCGCCGTGTGGCAGGCCCAGCCCGGGAGCTACGGTGAAATACCCGGAATTGGGGCCCATGCTGAAGCTGTTGAAAATGTGATTCATCGGGTCGCTGAAGGGACCGCCGATGGTGTTGGTGGTGCCGTCGTCGCTGACCGCGAGCGGGCCGGCAAAGTTGGCGAAACCGCCGAGGTTGATGTCGTTTTCTTCGAACCCAAAGCGGAGATTGTGGCGGCCAACGAGCCAGGATCCGTCGTACTTAAATTGCTTATCCACTTGATCGGTGCGCTGCGGCGCGAGGCCGTTTGGGCCCCAGGAGAGGTTGCTGGCGTTGACCTGCACGGGAACGCCATTGACGCGATCGAAGGGAATGGTCAACTCCTGGCTGACGATGCGGTTGTGAAATTTGAGGTATCCCGCGCGAATGCTGTGCGTCAGACTCCCGCGCGCGTAATCGAGGCCCCAGATGTTGAGATTGGTCCAGTCCACATTTTGGAATGGGCTGAGGACGTCGCCGCCGGTGGAGAGGTCGTCGTCGTAATTAAAGCGGTAGAAAGCGCGCAACGCGGGCGTGAGGTTCCAGTCCAGGCGGGTGGTGAAAAGGTTGATCGGGCTAGGCAGTTGCGCCGCCTTGCCGGCGAATTGCGGATAATCGATTGCGGTCAGCCCCGAGGGATTTACGACAGATTCAGTCGCTTGCGCGTCATGCTCATAGCTGCCGGTGAGGAAGATCTTGTCCTTGACCAGCGCACCTCCCAAGCTTCCGCCGGTTTGCGCGCGGTGGAACGGAAAGGCGTTGGCATACCCCTGCGGGCAGTCGGCCGCGGCGGAGCAGTCGAAGCCCTGACGCGCTCCCATGGACTGGTTGCGGTACTGATAGAAGCCGTCGCCGTGCAGGTCGTTGGTGCCGGTTTTGCCGAGGATGCTCACGGCGCCCGAAGACGTCAGCGAGGTGGACATGTCGAGCGAGGAACGAGTAAGCTGAAATTCGCTGACGGAGTCCTGGGGGATATTGGCGGTCGTGGTGCCGACGGTTTCATCCGTGATGTCAATGCCGTCCACCTGGATCCGGGTGGATGTGCCGGAACGCCCGTCCACGCCGACCGTGCGATAGGCGTTAGATTTGGTGGGGTCGATCGTACCGCCGTCGCGCACGTTCACGCCCGGCAGCAGCGCGGCGGTGTCGAGGAAATTGCGCTGCTCGAGCGGCATCGCGTTGATGGTGCTCGTGTGGACCACGTCGTCGACGGTCTGCCGCACGGTATCCACCTGCAGAGCAGCCGCGGAGACCTCGACTTTCTCAGCCTGCGTGCCGACCTTGAGCTTGACACTGCCGTTGAAAATTTGTCCGGCACTGACGGTAATGTTGTTCAGCGTGGCGGGTGCGAAGCCCTTGGCGGCGATGCTGATGTTGTACACGCTCGGCAGCAGCGCGTCAATGACATAGAGACCGGCGGAATTGGAAACGGCGTGGATCGTACGGCCGGTGGCGACTTCCGTGATTACGATTTGCGCGCCGGGTATCACCGCGCCCGATGCGTCGGTCACGGTTCCCGAGATACCGCCAGTCGGAGCTTGCGCCCAGGCAGGCAAGAGCCCGGAAAACGCCGCCGCCGCAAAAACGAACAGCACCATACGGCCTATACGAAAGTTCGACATAATCCATTCCTCTCCGGTCGCAGGTAGGCCCCTCACGTTGCCGGGCCCCTCAGAAGTATGTCAGCGCACCACGACCTTGGGGACAGACACTACCACAGCCGGGGTCGTCAGGGGAATAGAAAATGTCACTCGCCCGGTCTTCCTGGCCAGCGGCTAGAAATTCGCGGGAAGCCCAGCGGAAAAGCGGACCGAGAGTCGAAGTGGCTTCCATAACTGGAAGGAAATGACAGCGATTCTCTCGTTTTCGGGATTCGTCGGGTCTGCATGGTGCAGCCGCCTGCTGCTCTGGCGGCGCGAGGCGCTCGCCGAAAACATCCCGGTTGCGGCGCGCTAATGGCTCTTGCCGGCGGCGATTTCAGCGAGGATGTGTTTGCCTTCGGGAAGGCTGAATCCGCAAGCGGGGTCCTGCACGCGGCAACTGGCGATCGAAAGGTTGCAGCCGCAGGGACAGCTCTCGTTGTTCAAGCGGGCGAGCGCCTGTTGTCGTTGCGCCGGCGTCAGGCGCTTGAAATCGTCAATCAGGCCGGGAATGCGCGTCGTTCCCACGGCGCCGTGCGGCGACATTTGATCCACGCGCACGATATGGCCGTGAAACGGCAGGCCGGAAAGCGCGCGAATCTCGCTGTCCCAAGTCGAAAGCGGATAGACGCCTGATTGCCGCTGGACGATCTCGCCGTTTTGATCCACCACCACCGTCGTCGGCACGGCGGGGATAGCGCCAAATTTCCCTTGAATCGCGTCGCTCGCCATCACGACCGGGTAGTTGATCTTCATTTGGCGCGCGAAGGCCGCGACTTCGGCGGCGGGGGCATCGTCCACCGAGAGGCCGATGATTTGCAGCCGCCCGGCATATTCCTGCTGCAGCTTCTCGAACTCGGGAATTTCCATCCGGCAAGGTCCGCACCAGGTAGCCCAGAAGTTCAGGAAAACGATCTTGCCGCGCAGCGCCTGGACGTCAATCGTCTGGCCGTCAAGGGTCGTGAGGCGGAGGGCAGGCGCGGGCTTAAGGTCTTTGAAGAAAACGACGTCGTCGCCCCGCAAGATGCCGGCGGAAAGGCTGATCACGGCGGCAAGGGCAAGGAAGGTGGCGAGGAGGGAGGGCTGGCGGCTCCGCATACGCTCACATTATGATTCCATTTTGGCGCACGACCAGGGAGGCGTGGAGGGATATACTCGGAACAGGAGGGAGGTAGCCATGGTTTGCCTCCGTCGCGTTCTCCTCTTTTTGCTGGCGTCGGCTGTGGGCTTGTTGGCGCAGGCTCCGCAACTCAATTCCCACGCCCTCAAGTCCAAGCAATTCAAGTCTGCCGTAGAGAGCGCGCATCTCTCGCACGTGCGCATCGTGCGCGTGAGCTTGGCGCAAGGGCCGGTGCAGATCAACCAAGACGGCCGGGGCTGGCAACGGCTGAACCTTAACGCGCCGATCTCGGAAGGCGACGAGGTGCGCACGGGCGATGCCGGCCGGGCGGTGATCGAGCTCGAGGGCGGCTCGACCGTCAAGCTCATTCCGAATAGCGAGGCGGTTTTCCAGCGGCTGGCGCTCGACGGCACAGGCACGCGGCTGAGCGATGTCGCGATCACCCAGGGCACGGCGTACTTCAGCCTGGCGAACAAGGACGCCGCGGGCTTTCGCGCCCTGTTCCCCGAAGGCGTGGTCACGACCGATGGCAGCGCGGAGTTTCGCGTCGCCGTGAATGGCGCTCAGGGACAGGTGACCGGGCTGGGCGGCCAAGCGGAAGTGGCGACGGCCAACGACTCCTATTTGCTGAAGAAGAACGACCAGTTGCAGGTCTCGCAGGCGGCGCCGGCGGCGTTGGCGAAGTCCAAAACCCGCGATACGTGGGATCAATGGAGCGCGTCGCTGGATCAGCAGGCGCGCGCTTCGAACCTAAAGACGGAGTTGGATCCCTACGGCACCTGGCGGGGCAATTGGTGGTATCCCTCGATCGCGATGGCGGGCTGGAACCCGTTCATGAACGGCACGTGGTTCTTCGATCCCACGATGGGTTATGTCTGGGACTCGTTCTATCCCTGGGGCTGGGATCCTTTCCATTTCGGGATGTGGTGGGATTCGCCGCTGGGGTGGGCGTGGTCGCCATTCGGCGGCGATCTCTTCGCCGGGGCGCCGATGTTCTGGGCCAATGGCGTGCTGGAGCCGGGTTGGATGGCGCCGCCGATGCCGCCACCGCCGCCGGCGCCGACGCCGCACCACCCGATCGGCATCCTCGCCATCCGCAGCGGCGGCGCGGTGGCGCCCGCTCGCGTGGTCGGAACCCAGGACTGGTATCGTGCGCGAGCGCTGGGACGCTTCGACCGGGCGGGGATTTCCGGCCGCGCGGCCATGCGCACCACGTTAAATGCGGAGCAGATGGCGGCAATGCGGCGGGCGCGCTCGAGCTTCGCGCATGACCGCGAGCGAATCATGGGCCCGAGGATTATGCGCGAGACGCCCATGGGCGGGTGGCAGCGAGCCGGCGTGGCCGCCTCGTCCGGGCTGCCGCCTTCCGCTCGCCCGGCGGCGACGATGCCGGGCCCGGTCGCGGCGCCGAGTCCGGCGCCGCGCGTTGCCGCGCCGCGCATACCCAAGTAGCGACCAGCGGCCGGCGTTCACGGATGTTCCGGGAATTTCCTGGCGCTGGCCGGGGAGCGCCGTCTCCGAGAGTGTTTCAAGAGCGAAGGCGCAATTCGACCCGCTCGATCCGGATTGCCCGGCGGCCGTCGGTTTCGACGTACGTGGCGCAGAGGCGGACGTCGCCGGCAGCAGGCTCGAGGCGGTTGGGCAGTCCCGTAAGCATGCGTTCGATGACCTCCTGCGGGCGGCTGCCGATGACCCCGGCGTAGGCGCCCGTCATCCCGACATCCGTCTGAAAGGCAGTGCCTTGCGGCAAGAGGCGCTCATCCGCGGTGGGAACGTGCGTATGGGTGCCGAGGACGGCGCTGACGCGTCCATCGAGGTACCAGCCCATGGCTTGCTTTTCGCTGGAGGCTTCCGCATGCATATCCACGACGACGGGACCTAGATCGGCCGGCAGGGACGCGAGCAGTTCATCGGCTTTGCGAAAGGGACAGTCGAGCGCCGGCATGAAGACACGCCCCTGGAGGTTCATGACCGCATAGGGCTCGCCGCCGCGCGTCGCGCCGCAGTAGAGGCCGGCGCCGGGAACGCCGGCGGGGAAGTTGGCGGGACGCAACAGGCGCGGCGTGCTGGCGATGAAGGGCAGAATCTCCTTGCGATCCCAAGCGTGATTGCCGGTCGTTAAAATGTCGATGCCGAGCGCGAAAAGCTCTTCGGCCAGGGCCGGCGTGATGCCGAAGCCGCCGGCGGCATTTTCGGCGTTGGCGATGAGCAGGTCCACGCTGCGCTGCGCGGCGAGGTCGGCGAGATGATCCCGCACGACGGCGCGGCCGGGACTGGCGTAGATGTCACCAACAAAGAGAATCCGCAAAGAACAGGGTAGCAGGGGTCAAGGAGCGGTTGCCCCGGGGCTCCGAATCGTGGATCAGGCGCCAAAGCGCGCGGGCGGCGCAGGGCGCCACCGGAAGCGCCGCGCGGTGCGCGTCCCAGGCGCTGGCGATCCGGAAGCCGGCGGGAGTTGCGTCAAGAGGCGATAGCGCCGTCGAGCAAGTCGTGGTAGTGGCCGCTGCGCTCGGCGACGGTCGCTTCCAGGCGGCGAATCTTGTCGCGCAGCATCTCGTTTTCATCGGCGAGGTTGATCGCGGCCAAGACCGCCAGGCGTAAGGAGTCCACCACGCGGGTCTGCCGGGCGATCATGCGCATGGCGGAGTCGACGCGGGCGCCGAGGCGCTGCAGATGCGCCTCGTCGGGACCGGAGAGGCGGTAGAGCTGATCGTAGATCTCGACTTGAGTGCTGGGATTCATGAGGCTCCGTTCGATCTCGGTGCAGGCAAGCTGCACGGCGCCGCTCTCGCCGTTTAGGGTTCGTTTATTCGGCTCGCAAGGCGTCCAACTGGCCGATGAGCTTTTCCACGCGCCGGCGAATCTCGTCGCGCTCCTTGCGCAGCGCGATCATCTCCTTTTCGGCGCGCGCGAATTCGTGCTTCAACTCGTTGTACTTGGCCTTGATTTCGGCGGCTTCGCGCTCGGCCGCGAGACGCTGCTCGCGCGCCGCCCGCAGCGCGTCGGCAACGCCTACGATCTTTTCTTCGAGGCGCAGAAAATCTTCCAGGCCGCCGGGGACAAGCGCGGGTTGCAGTTGAGGTTCGCTAGCCATAACCGAGAACTAGTGTGCGATGTCCGGCGGCGCGGTGCCAAGATTTTTTTGCGGGCGCGGTGCACGACGCGGCCCCGATACGGCGGGCGACTCGGGAAGAAAAAAGCGCAAGGGCAACTCGCGCGCCTTGGTGATGCCGACGCGGGGCGAGGCCGCGATCGCGGGATGGCCGCGGCCGGGCGCGCGCGCCAGATACAGCGGGCCGCGGCGGGTCAGGTCATGCCCGTTGAGCGCGCGCGTGATGCCGAGCGCGCGCGCCAGGCGGCCGGGGCCGCTGAGCAGGCGCGCGGGACGGGAGGTCGGAGCGCGGCGTTGCAAGGCGGCTTCGATGCCGGCGGGCTGGCCGGGCCATAGCTCCAACGCGCGGAATAGGACCCCGCCGGCGCGGCCGGCGGGGAGCGTCGAGACGTTCAAACAGTCGTGAATGCCGTAGCTGAGATAAATGTACGCATGGCCCGGCGGGCCGAAGAGCACCGCGTTGCGGCGGGTCGGGCCGGCGTAGGCATGCGCGGCGGGGTCGTCTTCGCCCAGGTAGGCTTCGACCTCGACGATACGGGCGAGCACGCGGCCTTCCGGCAGTTCGCGCACCAGGAGGTGCCCGAGCAGGTCGCGGGCGACCGGCACGGGCGGGCGCACGAAGAATCGCCGCGGTAGCGGCGCCGGCGCGGTCACGGCTTCAGCGCGCGCAGGTAGGCTCGGAACGGCTCGCCGAGGTCGGCGCGCTTCAAGGCCAGTTCCACCGTGGCTTGCAGGAAGCCCAGCTTGTCGCCGGTGTCGTGGCGGCGGCCGGCCAAGGTGAGCGCGTACATCGGCTCGCGGCGGGCCAGCATGCGCAGCGCGTCGGTCAGCTGGATCTCGCCGCCGGCGCCGCGCTGCGTGCGCTCCAAGCAGTCGAAGATAGCGGGGGTGAGCACGTAGCGGCCGACCACAGCCAGGTCGGAGGGCGCGTCCGCGGGCCGGGGCTTCTCGACCAGGTCGGCGATCCGCGCGATCGGACCCGCGAAGCGGCCCGCGGGGGCTTGGTCCGGCGACGGGTTGATGACGCCATAGCTGGAGATGACCTCGCGCGGCACCGGCTGCACGGCGATCACGGAGGCGCCGGTGGCCTCGTAAACGTCCAGCATCTGCCGCAGCGCGGGCACCGGCGCGTCAATGACGTCGTCGGCCAGCAGAACCGCGAAGGGTTCCTCGCCCACCAGTTCGCGGGCGGTGAGCACGGCGTGACCCAGGCCGAGCGCCTCTTTCTGGCGGATGTAGGAGACGTGGATCATGTCGCTGATCTCGCGAACGACTTGCAGCAGGTCGGTCTTGCCCTTTTCCTCGAGGATCTTTTCCAGCTCGTAGCTGACGTCGAAATGATCTTCGATCGCGTTCTTGCCGCGGCCCGTGACGATGATGATGTTGTCGATTCCCGAGGCCAGGGCTTCCTCGACTCCGTATTGGATGATCGGCTTGTCCACCAGCGCCAGCATCTCTTTCGGCTGGGCCTTGGTGGCGGGAAGAAAGCGCGTGCCGAGACCGGCGGCGGGAAAGACGGCCTTGCGAACGCGAGGCGGCATGAGGTTCATCTTACAGGGATCGGCGTTGGGGGATAACGGGGTCCGAGAGCGGCGCCGCACTATAATCGCGGCCAGGAGGCGCAATGGCGGAAACACACGTCCGGCGGTTGACGGAGATGTCGAAGGCCGCCGGTTGAGCGAGCAAGCTGAGTCCATCGGTTTTGGACCAGGTGCTGGCGCAGTTGGCGCGATCGTCGGATCCCAATCTTCTGGTCGGCTTTGAACATGCCGACGACGCCGGGGTGTACCTCATCGCGCCGGATCTGGCGCTGGTGCAAACCGTGGACTTTTTCACCCCCATCGTGGATGATCCCTTCGCCTTCGGCCAGATCGCCGCCGCCAACGCGCTCAGCGACGTCTACGCCATGGGGGGCGAGCCGCGCACCGCGCTCAACATCGCGGCCATTCCCGACGACGTGCCGGCCGCGATCGTCGGCGAGATCGCGCGCGGCGGGCTGAGCAAGCTGGAGGAGGCCGGTTGCACGCTGGTGGGCGGCCACAGCGTGCGCGACGCGGAGCTGAAGTTCGGCTATGCGATCACCGGCCTGGTGCGGCCGGGCGAAACGCTGACCAATGCCGGCGCGCGCGCCGGCGACGCGCTGGTGCTGAGCAAGGCGCTGGGAACGGGCGTGATCGCGACGGCGCTGAAACGCGGCCAGGCGCGCGATGCCGACGTTGCCGCCGCCGTGGCCTCGATGACCACGCTCAACCGCGACGCCGCGCGGGCGCTCGCCGGCCTGGAAGCGCACGCGGCCACCGACGTCACCGGCTTCGGGCTGCTCGGCCATGCGCGCGAGATGGCGGCGGCGAGCGCGGCGCGCCTGACGATCTTCGCCGAGGCGGTGCCGCTGCTGCCGGGCGCGCTGGCTTACGCCGCCCATTTCCGGCCGCGCGGCCTGAACGACAATCGCGACTTCGCCGCCTGCGCGGTCGCCTTCGACGCCGCTATCGGAGACGACCTGCAAGCGCTGCTGTTCGATCCCCAAACCTCGGGCGGAATGCTGGTGGCCTTGCCGGCGGAGCGCGCGCCGGAGCTGCTCCGGCGCTGGCGCAATTTGGGTCTGGCGGCGGCGGCGATCGGCCGCGTCGAGCCCCCCGCGCCAGACCAGCGGCCGCTCGCCGTCGTGCCGGGTTCCGGACAATAGCCTGAAACCGCCGAGGCCGCCGGCCCTCGGGGCGCAAAGCCTGGCGGACGTCCCAGAAGGCGGGCCGCGCCGTGGCTGGACGCGCGCGGTACACTGCGGAGGTGCCGAGCGAGGCGATCATCGAAATCGCAGGCGAGGCGGCCGGCGCCGCCTGGGCGCGCCTCTTGGCGGCGCCGCCGGAGCAGGGCGCACGGCTGCGGCGCGGCGGCGACGGCGTGCCGCGCGACGCTTTGCGGGTGATGAGCGAGCGCATGGCGCCGCGCGGCTGGGATCAGGAGGCCGTCGCAGCGGCCCTTACTACGCCGCCGCTGGCGGCGATGGCGCGCTTGCTGGCGGGCGCAACCTCCGCCGTGATTTTCGTGGGCGACGAGACGGAAGCGCGGCAGGCCTGGCGGTGGCTGGAACCGGCGCGCGGCGCGGCGCTGGCGCCGATCCGTTTGGGACAAAGCCGCGGCGAGGCCGCTGCCAGCTTCGCTTGGTACGAGCCGGCCGCGGGCGCGCCGCCGGCGGCGGGCATGGGATCGGCGGCGGCGTGGCTGAGCCAAGCGCTCGAGCGGCCGGTGGCGGCGGCGGTGGTGGCCTTCGAGGGCGGCGGCCCGTCGCAGCGCGGTGCCTGGCGCGAAGTGTGGCGTGCGCTGCGGGCGCGCGCGGAAGCGGCGGCGCGGCCGCTGCCGCCCCCAGCCTGGGTCGAATTGTATAGCCCGTTGTATTACGCCCAAGGGCGCTTGCAAGCGGAGGCGCTGGTGACCGCCATCGGCCAACGCACGGCGCCGGCGGGGGCGCTGGTTTGGGCGCCGCGCGTCGGGACGCGGGAACTGGCCGCGGCGCTCGAGAGCGAAGGCGGCGCGCTGTCGGGAGTCATCCTGGCCGGAGCCGAGCGCCCGGTGGCGTGGGTGGAGGCCGGCGCCGGCGCCGCCGCGATCGAATTGACCGTGGCGGCCCTGCGCGCCGCCCTTCGCGGCGAACGGCAGCGCTAGACTCGGTGCGGTCAGCCGCGCGCCGCGCGCCCTGCGCGGCGCAAGCGCAGAAAAATATGATGCGGCGGCGCCACGTGCACGCTGATCAAACGCTCCCAGGGCGCGGATTCCGGGCGGAAGGAAAGCTGATCGTACGCGGTGGGGCGCGCCGGCGCGGGCGGCGCGGCCACGCCGGCGACCTGCAGCGCGATGGTGCGGAATTCCTCATCCACCAGGCCCGCCGCGAAGAACTGCGCGTAGAGCGTCGGGCCGCTCTCGCACAGCACCCGATTCACGCCTTGCCCGCGCAGCCAGCGCAATAGCTCGGCCGGGGCGAGCAAGCCGCGGCCGAGCGCGACGATGCGCGGCGGCACGGGCGGGGCCGTTTGGCGTTGCAGCCGGCGCGCCCCGGTCGCAGTGGTCAGAATCCAGGTTTCCGTCGCGGGAGCTGCGAAGAGCCGCGTCCCGAGATCGAGGTCGCCCGAGGCGGTGAGGATGATCACCAAGCTGCGCTCGCGGCCGAGAACGCGGCGGCGATACGCGCGCCAACCCGGGGCCAGGCGCCCGTAATCGTAGCCGCGGCCGTCGCGGGCGGGCTCCTCGCGCAGGGTGCCGGCGCCGAGCAGCAGCGCGTCGTGATGGGCGCGCAGCAGTTGCGCCACCCAGCGATCTTCGGCGCTGCCGCCGCTGATCTCGCGGGCGGTGCCCCGGCCGGGCAGGTCGCGGTAAGAGACGATGCCGTCGAGCGTCTGCACGAAATTGGAGCTGCAATAGCTGCGCCGCGCCGGCAGGGCGGGGAAGCCGAAGCGCCCGTAGCAGCGGCGCGCGAGCGCGGGCAGCGGGAATTGATCTTCGCTCTCGTTGCGCAGCGGGATCAGCGGCATACGACAAGACTACCGGGCCCGGCGCGGGGATGCGGCGCGCGCGGCGGGTGCGGCAGAGCTCGCCTCTCCGGTAGCATCGAAGATTCGATGATCGATTCGCATTGTCATCCCGATATGCCCGAGTTCGCCGGTGATCGCGCGGCGATGCTGGAGCGCGCGCTGGCGGCGGGCGTGACCGAGATCGCGGCCATTGGCGGCGGCGCGGCGCCGGGCACCCTGGACGTGGCCCTGCGCTGGCAGGCGGAGCTGCCCGCGCAGGCGCCGCTGCCGCGCATTTGGGCCACCGCCGGCATCCATCCCCACGAGGCGAGCGGGGCGACGGCGGCGAGTTTTGACGAGTTGGAGGGGCTGGCTTCCGATCCCCGGATCATCGCCATTGGGGAGATCGGCCTCGATTACCACTATGACCATTCGCCGCGCGAGACTCAGCGCGAGGTGTTTGCGCGGCAGCTGGCGATCGCGGCGGGGCTGGATTTGCCGGTTGCCATCCACACGCGGGAGGCTTGGGCCGACACGGTGGCCGCAATCCGCGCGGCGCAGGCGGCGGCGCCGGGGCGCATTCGCGGCGTCTTTCATTGTTTCTCCGGCGACCGCGCCCAGGCGGCGGAGGCGCTGGAGCTCGGATTTTATCTTTCGTTCTCCGGCATCTTGACGTTTCCGCGCGCGGACGAACTGCGCGCCGTGGCCGCCGCCGCGCCGCCCGACCGCATCCTCGTCGAGACCGATGCGCCGTTTCTGGCGCCCGTGCCCCACCGGGGAAAGCGGAACGAGCCGGCCTATGTCGCAGCCACGCTCGCAGCCCTGGCCCGGCTCCGCGGCTGGGAACGAAAAGAGGCCGACCACGTAACCACCGCCAACTTTCGCCGCGCATTTCCGCGCGCACAGTGACTAGGCGCGCGGCGCCCCGCGGTCTGCTTCTTGCGCCTCGCGTGCAGCGCCCCGCGCAAGTAGAATCCTGCATACGTCCCCGCGAAGCCGGCAGGCGAGGTTCGGGGTGCGGTAAAGGAGCGAGCGATGATGCGGCGGCGATGGGCGGCGGGTGCGGCATGGGCGTTGGCATGCTTGCTGGCGGCGGCGGCGGCGACGGCGGCGACGCAGCCGCGCGGGCGGGCGGCAAGCCGGGCGGTGCTAGCGCGGACGGCGCGCCCGCCCGCGCCTCCGGCTGCGGCCGCGAGCCCGTTGGCCCGCGCCTTCGCGGCCGGCTGGATGCTCCAAGACACGAACGGCAATGGCATCGCCGATGCCATTCGCGGCACGATCGTGGTGCCGGCGCGGCCGACCGCGGCGGAAAACGCCGCCGCCGCCAATTTGGCGGCGCGTTTGGCCTACGGTTCCACCGGCCTCACGCTGCCGCTGGTCGTGGCAATGCCGCCCGCAGGGGCGGGGCCGCGCATCTTCGTGGGGCGCGCCGCCACGCCGCCGGACTTGTGGCATGGCGTTGCGCCGATGGCCGAGCGCTTGGCGCCGGGCGAGGGCGGGGTGTTCGCGGCCGGCAACGATCTGATCATCGCCGGCGGCGACGATCAGGGGCTCGCGGCGGCGGCGGCCGGCTTCGCTGCGCACGCGCCGTACATTTGGGATGTTCCTGGCGCCAAGCTCGAAGCCGTCGCCTCCGAGGTGGCCGGCGCCCGCGTCGAGCTCGCCGGTTTGGTGTACCGGACGCGAGGGAGCGGCGTTGCGCGCGCCTATTTGCGCGGCGCCGCGACGGCCCGCTCCCTAAGCCGGGCTCTGGCGCAGCCCGCGCTCAAACAGCTCGCGGAGTTGGCCGTCATCGACGGTGACCGCGTGATCAGCGTGCGCCGGCCCGGCGCCGCGACCGCAAGAAAAGAAGGCGCGGGCGCCGCCAAGTCGAATGCGGATCAAGCGTCGGCCGATGCCGAGCCGGGGCCGTCGCGTCGTCTCGATCTCGCCACGCTCTACACCGGGAAGGGCCTCTTCAATCCCGGAAAGAAAGTCCCGGTGCCCGCGAGTCTTGATGCGCAACTCTGCGTGCCGGCCGGCCCCGCCGGCGTGGCGATGGCCAATTTGGCCGCGCGCCTGGGTCTCGAGACCACCGGCATCGAGATTCCGCTGGCGATCCCCGCGCCGGGTGCGGATGCGGTGAAGCTGAAGACGCAAGCCGTCGTCGCCGGCAACTCGCCGCTGGCGCGGCAGGCTTGGGCGGCCTGGCAGCGCCAAACCGCCGCGGCGATGCGAGCGGCGCCGCTCGGCGTCGGCGAGGGCGCGGCGGTGATTGTGGATGACGTGTTTCCGGTCCGCAGGCCGGAACGCGCCGCCGGAACGGGCACGAATGCGGCCGATGGGGGCGAACCCCGGGGCGAGCACGGCGCGGTGCTGATTCGCGGCGATCAGGCTGGGCAGGCGGCGGTGCTGAAGCTGCTGGCCGGCCGCTTCCCGAACCTTTGGGATGTGGGCAAGCAGTACCTGTCGCTTGAGGAGATTCGCTACGACTTGCACCGCTTTTTTTCGCTGCGGTCGGCGGCGGGTCAGGCATCGGCTGCGCTCTATCACTTGGATCAGTGGCTGCGGGCGATTCCCGCGAACGAGCAGCCCCGCGACGTCAAGGCGGAGATTTACGTGGACTTGGCCGACCCGCAGCTCGCCGCCTTCGCGCGGCGGATGATCGAGCGCGACTTGCGCGTCACCGATGCGCAGGCCGTCGCGGAGAGCTTGCGCGCCGGTACCCGCTGCTGCGCCTCCGACCCTGGCTTGCACTATCAAAATCCCGATTTTCCCTTTCATCAGGCGCGGCCGACGTTCGCCGAAGATCTGACCATTCCGTGGGAAGGCCGAAGGCTGATCGAGGCGGTGCGGGGCGTGGTGCGCCAGATCCCGCGGGGCGAGCCAGTGAGCCTGGTCGCGCGCGTGAGCGAAGGGCCGGCGGAGCGGGAGCGGCTGACGCGGGAGTTGCGGGGCCTGCTGATCGCGGCGGGCGCCGATCCGCAGCGCACGCGAGTCGAAGTGCTCTGCGCGTACAAGCAAGGCTATAGCTGGCTCATGGATGAGATCGCGCCCGAGCTCGCCCGCCTGCCGGTGCGGCGCATCCAGATCGATTTCGCGCGTGACGTGGATCCCACGGGAGTGCGGGTCATGTATTCCCCGGCGCGATGGGTGCAGGAGTTATATCCGGTGGATGAGATGCTGGCGCGCAAGCTGAACTTGCCGCTAAGTGCCATCGCGCTGCGCGAGATGCCGCCCTCCGGCGTCGCGCCGGTTCGTCAATCGGATTCCACCGAACCCGGGCCGCTCTTCGCGTCGCCGATTCCGGGCACAGCCTACGCGGGCAATCCCACCTATCGCGTTCACGCCTACGATGCCGCCGGCCGGGAAATCTTCGACCGCTCCTTCACCGTCACCACCGCCATGCAGCCCTACAACGGCGTGATGCCGCGTTACGAGCAGGTGCAGGTCGAGACGGGATGGGTGACGATGACGGCGGGGCCGGCGATCGTGCTCGACAAACGCATCCCCACCGACCTGGAAATGTTCTGGGATCACTATCAGAACGTCACGCTCCCGCGCGTGTACCGCATCGTGATGACGCAGGCGCACGGCTGGCTGCGGCCGGAATTTCAGCCGCCCTTCGATACGCTCAAGCTCGACATTCGCATGAGCGAGCCGGATTACGATCTCGGCCTCGACCACGAGCGCATTTCCTCGCTCGAGGCGCTGCAAGAAGACGCCTTCTATTCGACGCAAGCCTTTGTGCACATGATGGGCGACCTCGAGGCCGGGCGGCCGCTCGATTACACGGGCCGCATCGTGCCGGTGGTGCATCCCTCGGCCGATGGCGAGGACGGACGGGTGCGGATCGAGTTCTACGCCAAGGCAGCGGCGAATCCGCTGGTGCGGCTGAGCTGGCGTGACGGGAGCGGGGCGCTGCACGTGGAGGAGCGCAACTTGCCGCCGATCGGCGGCGCGATGGAGCCGCGGCTGATCGGGGTGCGAGTGCGCGCCGGCGCCGATGGCGTCGAGCGGCTGACGTGGTCGCTGCCGGCGGATTTCCTCGGCGACGATTATGCCGCCTGGCTCAAGGTCGAAGGCCAAGACCAGGTGGACCGCACCATTTTCTCCGTAGCGCAGGCCGAGGGGCAGATGCGCTGGCTGGCGGCTATGCACGCGGCCGGGCTCTATCCGGATGCGATCGCGTATCCGCATCTCCGGCAACTCGGCTTCGAGTTCGTGCTGCCCCGCCCGATCCGCGCGGCCTATGCGGCGCCGGCGGATGCCAACGTCGTCGTAGCCGCGGCCGGCGGCGATCCGCCGGGCGGTGCGCTGCCGCCGGCGCCGCGCGCCTTCGCCCTGCTGGCGGTGCCGGCGCCGAAGCATCCGCGGCCGATGATCGCCGCTTTCGCGCGGCCCGGCGCGGGCGCGCCGATCGTGTCTTGGGACGAGCCGATCGGCAATGGCGCCAACGCGGCGATCTTGGCGCGGCTGGCGCGCTTCCCGGGCGTCACCGTCTACTGGATGGGCCGCAGCTATTTGGGCAACGACATCTGGGCGGCCGATATCCTGCTGCCTTCGCCGTCGCGGCTGCGCTCCTGGGCCAAGGAGACGACGCTCAAGGCGACGATCATCTATAGCGGGCGGCAGCACGCCAATGAAGTCTCGAGCACGAGCCACATCGACAAGCTCGGGGAGTTGCTGGTCGCCGATCCGGCGATACGGGCGCGGTTGCGCCGGGTCAACGTCGTGCTTCATCCGATCGACAACCCCGACGGCACGGCGCTTTCCATGCTGCTCGCGCGCATCACGCCGGAGAACCTGCTGCATCCCGGCTATCACGGCGCGCTGGCCGCCGACGTCGCCGAGGGCCAGGGCGAAACCGACCCGGTATATCCCGAGTCGCGCACGCGCCGGCAGTTGTTGGCGGCCTGGCTGCCGGATGCGTTCCTCAATCCGCATGGCTATCCGTCGCACGAATGGGTGCAGCCCTTCAGCGAATACACCGGCTGGGTGCAGAGTCGCGAGAGCGCGAATCCGGGCCGGGCGTGGTGGATTCCGCGCGGCTGGTTCACGAGTCTGGGCTACCTGCGCGATCCGCAGCATCCTTATGCCGAGCAGATCGCGTACGCGCTGCGCGACCGCATCGCCTCCGCCGAGCGCGCGGTGCCGGGACTGTTGCCGCTGGAGGCGCGCATGAACGATCGCTACCAGCGCTTTGGGCAGCGCTTTCAGCCGCGCGATATGTTCCAGCCGATCGTGGATGGCATTCGGGTTTACATGGCGCTGAAGGGCTCGGCGCCGCGCAACGGCGGCGTCGGCGGCCTCTCGCCCGATGTCACCTGGGACTCGGGCTACACCGAAGCGCCGGATGAGACCGCGCGCGGTCCCTATTTGCACCTGCTCGCCTCCGCCGGCTTGGCCTTCGACATGGTGCATTTGGATTTGTTGGCCGATGGCAAGCTGCGCATTCACCGCCGGGAGAGCCCGGATCAAGACAAGGTGAAGTTCACGCTCGAGCGGCGGCGGCCCATCCTGCCGGATTCCGAGCCGCCTTTGTCCGCTGCCGTGGCCGCCGTCCAGCAGGCGCTGGCGGCCGCGGTTTCCGGGCAGCTTGCCGCCGCCCCGTCCAGTGCGAGCAAGTAGCGCGGGCTGCCGGCGCGCCGAGGGCTCGCGGGGCGGCATGCGCACTTGCGCCGGAAACCGCAAGAATCCGCGGTAACCAGGCGATTCGCCTCCTCGCATCGCTTGCCGTCGCCCTCGCGACGGCTTGCCCCTAGAGCGCTGCCTTGACGGGCGGCGGGCGCGGACCTAAACTACAAGGCGAAGAAAAAGCGAAAATGTGAGTGCCTGCTCACGGGGGCTTTTTCATGTCGGCCAAGTTGGAACTGGAACGCATGCTGGCGGCGCGCGGCTTCGGCGCGACGCTGCCGGGTCCGGAGCGAACGTCCCCCGCCCGTGGCGGGGCGCCGGTGCCCGCGGGCGGCATCACCGAGCTGACGCCGTCCCATCCGGCGGCGGAGGGCGCGGGCGCAACGACCTGCGCCCTGCGCTGGGCGGCGGAGATGCTGCGCGCCCGGCCGGAAGCGGCGGAAACCGGCGCCCTGCCGCCGGCGCTGGCCTGGGTGGATGCCGCCGGCGCCTTCGATCCGGAATCGGCGGCGCGCGCCGGTCTCGAGCTCGCGCGCTTGTTCTGGCTGCGCGGCGCGGCCACGCCCGTGCCCGCCTTGCTCGAAGCCGCGCATTGGCTGATCCATTCCGGCTCGTTTCTTCTGGTCGTGCTCGATCTGCTGGATCGCGGCGAAGCCGAGCTGCGCCCGCCGCCGGCGGCGTGGTTTCGCTTGCAGCGGGCGCTCGACCGCTGCCGGCGCACGGCGCTGCTGGTGCTGGCGCCGCGGCCGCTGTGCGGCACCTCCGCCGATCGTGCGTGGAGCGTTACCCGCGAAGCGGTGCTGTGGGACGAGCGGGCGATGCCGCTGCTGGCGGGCGCGCGCCTGCGGCTCGAATCCCGGCATGCGCGGCGCGACGGGGAGGGCGCACGGCGGCCGCCGGCGCGCGCTTGGGAGGCGCGGCTGGAGTGGGAGGAGACGGCGTGAACGAATTCCTCGCCGCCTGGTTGCCGGTGTTTTCGTTGCAGGCGGCGGCGCGGCCCGCGCCGCCGCCGGCGGCGCCGGCGGCCGCCATCGAGCTCGACGGCCCGCTGCGCCGCATCGCCGCCGCCAACCACGCCGCCCGCGCCGCCGGCGTGGCGGCCGGGCTGTCGCTCTCGCAAGCGCTGGCGCGGGAGCCGCGCCTGACCGCATTCCCGCGCGATGAGGCGGCCGAAGGCGAGCTGCAGGCGCGCTTGCTGGCGGCGGCCGGCGAGCTCTCGCCGCGCGTCGAAGCCGTCGGTGACGACGCCGCCGTGCTCGACTTGACCGGCCTGCGGCGGCTCTTCGGTCCCGCCGAGGCCATCGCCGCGCGGCTGCTCGCGATGCTCGCGGCGGCGGGCCTGCACGCGCACGCGGGTCTGGCGGCGCAGCCGGCGCTGGCGCTGCTCGGCGCCCGCAGCGTCGGCCTGGCGGCGCAACCGGCGACCGGCGCCGCGGCGTGCCTGCATGTGCCGGATTGCCCGGCGCCGGCGCTGGCGCGCCTGCCGCCGGGCGGGGAAGCGGCGTTTCTGGCGCCGCTGCCGGTCGCGTTTTTGGCCGAGATCGGCGCGCTCACGCCGGTGCCGCCGGAACCGCTGGCGGAGCTGCTCGAATTGCTGGGGCGCTGGGGCGTCGCCACGCTCGGCGATTTGGCGGCGCTGCCGCCGTGCGCCTTGCGGCAGCGGCTGGGCGAAGCCGGGCTGGCCCTCCGGCGCTTGGCGCGGGGCGAAGCCGGCGGCGTGCTGGCCCCGCCGCCGCTGCCGCGCGACCGCCGCCGCCGCACGCTCGCGTTCGAACCGCCGCTCGCCGATGGCGAGCGCTTGCGACAGGCGCTGGCGGCGGAACTGGAGGCGCTGGCGCGCGAGTTGGAGCGGGAAGATCGCATGGTCGAGGCCGCGGAACTGCGGCTCGAGCGTGAAGGTGCGGCGGCTCAGGTTCGCGCGCGCCGTTTTCTCACGCCCACCCGCAGCCCGCGCGATCTGCTGGCCCAGCTCGCGCCGCTCGCCGTCGCGCCGGCCCCGCTGCCGCCAGGAGCCCGCGCCGGGGTGGTGGCGCTGGCGCTGGAGTGCCGCGTGGCCAGCCCGCGGCGGCTGCAGCCGCGGCTCTTCGCCGCTGCCGCGCCCGATCCCGCGCGCTGGCCCAAGGTGCTGGCGCGGGTGAGCGAACTGGCCGGTCCCGCCGCCCGCGCCGGCTCGCCGCAGCCGCTCGACTCGCATCGTCCCGGCGCCTTCCGCCTGGCGGCGTTTCAGCCGCCGCCCGCCGGGGCCGCCGCGCCCGCGCCCGCGCCCGCCGGGCTGGCGTTGCGCCGCTACCGCCCGCCGCGGCCGGTGCAGGTGCAACGCGCCAACGATGACGAGCTCACGCTCGTGGGCGCCAAGCTGCAACTGCCGCCGCGCCGGGGCGAGAGCGGGGCGCGGCAATGGCTGGTGACGCGCGCCGCCGGGCCCTGGCGCGCCGATGGCCAATGGTGGGGAACGGAGCCATGGGATTGCGAAGACTGGGAGATCGAGGTGGCGCCCTGGCGCCGCGCGGGGGAGGCGGGCGCAACGAGCATTCGGCGGCTGCGCCATGACCGGCGCAGCGGCGTCTGGCAGCTCATCGGCTACTACGACTAAGAGGCCGCGATGGAGCCGTACGTCGAATTGCGCTGCCGCAGCGCCTTCAGCTTTCTCGAGGGCGCCTCGCTGCCCGAAGCGCTGGCGCAAACCGCCGCGCGGCTGGGAATGCCGGCGCTGGCGCTTACCGATCGCGGCGGCGTATATGGCGCGCCGCGGCTGCACCAAGCGGCGCGCCGCGCCGGCATCGCCGCCATCGTAGGCGCGGAAGTGCCGCTGGTGGGAGGCGCGCGGCTGCCCTTGCTGGTGGAGACGCGCGCCGGCTACCAGAATCTCTGCCGGCTGCTGACCCGCATGCATCTGCGCGCGCCCAAGGGCGAAGGCTGCGCCGGCTGGGGCGATCTGGAGGAGTTCGCCGGCGGCCTGGTTTGCCTTACCGGCGCCGATTCCGGCCCGCTGGCGGCGGCGCTGCGCGATCGCCGCGGCGGCGAGCGCGAAGCACGGCGCGTGCTCGAGCGCCTGGCGGGCATGTTCGGGCGCGAGAACGTGCTCGTCGAAATCCAGCGCCACTTTCGCCGCGGCGAAGAGGCGCTCAATCGCGCCTTTCTGTGCCTGGCCGCGGCCACCGGCCTGCCGCCGATCGCCACCAACGGCGTCGCTTATGCCACCGCCGCCGAGCGGCCCATTGCCGACGTTTTCACTTGCTTGCGCCATCACTGCACCCTCGATACCGCCGGACGCTTGCTCGCCCCCAATGCCGAGCGCGCGCTCAAGCCGCCCGCGGCCATGGCCCGCCTCTTTGCCGACGTGCCCGGTGCGGTCGCCGCCAGCGGCGCCTTGGCGGCGCGGCTGGGTTTTCGCCTCGACGACCTGGGCTACGAGTTCCCGCGCGCTCCCGTGCCGCCCGGCCACACCATGACCTCCTATTTGCGCGAGCTGACCGTGGCCGGCGCGCTCCGCCGCTACGGCGCGCCGGGAACCGCCGCCACCCCCGCCCGCCGCGCGCTGGCGCGCCGCGCCTGGCGGCAGATCGAGCACGAGCTGGCGCTGATCGCCAAGCTGCGCTTGGAAGGGTATTTCCTCATCGTTTACGACATCATTCGTTACTGCCGCGAACAGGGCATCTTGGCGCAAGGGCGCGGCTCGGCGGCCAACAGCGCGGTGTGCTACAGCCTCGGCATCACCGCCGTCGATCCGGTGGGCATGGAACTGCTCTTCGAGCGCTTCCTCAGCGAGGAGCGGGGCGAATGGCCCGATATTGACATTGACCTGCCGAGCGGGGAGCGCCGCGAGCGCGTCATCCAGTACCTGTATCGCGCCTACGGCGAGAGCGGCGCCGCGATGACCGCCAACGTCATCACCTACCGCGGCCGGGCCGCGGCGCGCGAGGTGGGCAAAGTGCTCGATTTTCCGCCCGCGGCGGTGGAGCGGCTGGCGCACGCGCTGGGCGCGACCCATCCCGCCGCCCCCGGACCCGTCGCGCCGCCGCACGAGCGCTTGCGGCGCGGCGGCTTCGAAACCCGGCATCCCCGCATAGAGCATTTCTTGCGCCTGCACGCCGGGCTGGAAGGCCTGCCCCGCCATCTCGGCCAGCACTCGGGCGGCATGGTGATCTGCCAGGGCCGCCTCGACCAGGTCGTGCCGCTCGAAAACGCCAGCATGCCCGGCCGCGTCGTCGTGCAGTGGGATAAAGACGATTGCGCCGACTTGGGCATCATCAAGGTGGATCTGCTGGGGCTGGGCATGATGGCGGTGCTCGAGGACGCGCTGCACCTGCTCGATGCGCGCTCGCCGGCGCGGGAATCGCTCGCCACCCTCGACCTCGCCCGCTTTCCCCCCGGCGACGCCAAGGTCTATCGCATGCTGCGCGCCGCCGACACCATCGGCGTCTTTCAAGTCGAGAGCCGCGCGCAGATGGCGACGCTGCCGCGGCTGCGGCCGGAGACGTTCTATGACTTGGTGGTCGAGGTGGGGTTGATTCGGCCCGGGCCGATCGTGGGCCAGATGGTGCATCCCTATCTCCAGCGGCGCGCCGGCCGCGAGCCGGTGAGCTATCCGCATCCCTCGCTCGAGCCCATTTTGAAGCGCACGCTGGGCGTGCCGCTGTTCCAAGAGCAGCTGCTGCGGATGGCCATGGCCGCGGCTGGCTTCAGCGGCGGCGAGGCGGAGGAGCTGCGGCGCATCATGACCCACAAGCGCCCCGGCGCGCGCATGAGCGAGGTCGAGGGGAAGCTGCGGCAGGGCATGGCCGAACGCGGCATCACCGGCGCCGCCGCCGAGGCCATCGCGCAGGCGATCGCCTCGTTCGCCCTCTACGGCTTTCCCGAATCGCACGCGGCCAGCTTCGCGCTGCTGGTTTACGCCAGCGCCTATCTCAAGGCGCATCACCCGGCGGAGTTCTACGCGGCGCTGCTCAACAATCAGCCGATGGGCTTTTACCATCCCGCGACGCTGATTCAGGACGCGCGCCGCCACGACGTCGCCGTGCTGCCGATCGCCGTGGCCGAATCCGATTGGGACTGCGCCGTGCTGCCCGGCGCGGAGCCGGGCGTGCGGCTGGGACTGCGCTATGCCTCCGGGCTGCGGGAAGAGGTCGGCCGACGCATGGTGGCGGAGCGCCGGCGGGCGCCTTTCCGCTCGCTCGACGATCTGCGCCGCCGCACCGGACTCAATCGCGGCGAGGCGCGCTTGCTGGCCGAAATCGGCGCGCTGCCCGACTTCGACGAAGCGGCGGCGCCGGAGCTCACCGCCGGCCTGGAATCGCCGGCGGCGCGGCGTGCCGCGCTGTGGCAAGTGGAGCGGGCGTGGCGGCCGGCCGGGGCGCTCTACGAAGACAGCGAAGCCGCCGCCGCGCAGGACGCCGAACTCAGCCCGCTGCGCGAAATGAACGCCGAGGAACGCATGCTGGCCGACTATCGCGGCAGCGGCGTCACGCTCGGCCCGCATCCCTTCGCGTTGCGGCGCGCGGAACTGCGCGCCCGCGGCATCTTGACCGCCGCCGAATTGCGCCGCGTTCCCGACGGGCGCCGCGCCAGCGTCGCCGGCTTGGTGATCGCCCGCCAGCGGCCGGAAACCGCGCGCGGCATCGTCTTCCTCAGCTTGGAAGACGAGACCGGTATCGCCAATATCATCGTGCCCGCCGCCACCTTCGAACGCCAGCGCCTGGTCTGCGCCGCGGAATCGGCGCTGTGGATCGAGGGCGTGCTGCAGAACCGCGAAGGCGTGGTGCACTTACGCGCCGAGCGCATTCGGCCGGCGGGACCGGCGGGGGCGGAGGCGCTGGTGCCGACCTACGACTTCCGGTGACGCGCGCGGGGAGCGGTGCGCCGCGCACCAGAAACCGCGGCGGGCATGATGGCGCCCGCCGAGACGCAGATGGTTGACATCCGTCAACGATGTCTGCCGGCGCGGCGGCCGGAAGGCGCCCCCGAGGCCGCCGCCGGCCCTAGCGCGTCTCCCAGTGCGGCATCTGGTTCACATGGCCGCTTTCCGCGTCCTGGAGGGAGATGCGGTCGGCGGCGAGAGTCCGGCCGGTGAGCTCGTTCAACTGCACGCGCGCGATCTGGTAGTTCGAGAGCGCCGCGACCAGCGTTTGCCGCGCCGCCGCCAGCGTGGTTTCGTCGGTGACCACCGTCTGGATCACGCCCGCCCCCAGCGCCAGCCGCTTGCGATCCGCGGCCAGCGTCTGTTCGTCGAGGCTGACCGCCTGCCGCGCCGCCGCCACTGCCGCCCGGTCCTGCTGCAAGGCGAACTGGGCGTTGCGCACTTCGAGCACGATCTGATTGATCGACTGCTGGTATTGCGCTTGCGATTGCCGGTATTCGAGCTGCGCGCGAATGGCGTCGGCCTGCGCGCCCCGGTTGCGGATGGGAATTTGCAGCGAAAGCCCGACGGCGTAGGTGGGAAAGTCGCCGCGCATCAACGCGCCGAAGTTGCTGCCGAAGCCCGACGCGCCCGGCCGGAACCCCGGCGGCAGAGTGACGAAGAACGGCAGCGAAGTCGGCGAGGCCGCCACGCCCGCCAAGGCGTTGGCGCCATAGGAGGCGTTCAGGTTCAACGAGGGCAGCAGCTCGTTGTCGATGGCCTTGATCGAAAGCCGCTCGTTGTTGAGATTGATGCGGGAGATGGCCAGTTCCGGCCGGTGCTCGATCGCCTGCTGCACGAGATCCGCGAGCGGCTGGATGGCCTCCTGCGCCGGCAGCGTGATCTCGTCGGTGGGTTCGACATCGGCGTTGAGCAGCACCGGATCGGTCATGTTCTTGGTGACGGCGTTGAGGAGCAGCAGCTTCTGGTACTCGTAGTTGGTTTGCGCGGCGGTGAGCGTCTGCTGATCGTTGGCGACGACCGATTGCTGCTTCATCACGTCGAGGGGAATCATCGTGCCGATCTCGAGCTGCTTGCGGTCGTCGCCGAGGATCTGCTGCGCCTCCTGCAGCGATTGTTGCGCCACCGCCGCCGAGTTGCGCGCGCTCACCGCGTCCCAGTAAATCTCTTCGACCTGCGTCACCGTGGCTTCCACTTGGTGGCGAAAGGCGATGTCGGAGATCTCGCGGTCGTTGCGGGCGAGCGTGAGGTTGCGGCCGTTGACCGTGGTGCCGAAGCCCAATAGCAGCGGCTGCGTCAGCGTGACCGTCATGCCGGAATTGAGAGTGGGATTGAACAGATTGTAGATGTCGTTGTTGCTCTCGCGGGTGTTGGTGAAGCTGACATCGAGTTTCGTGCCCGGCGTCCAGGCCTGGTCGTAGCTGAAATTGACGGTGCCGCTGTGCGAAATCAGCTTGGTGGTGCCGGTGATGAAGCTGACCGACTGCGGCGTGGTCTGGTCTTGGGCGGAGATCGAGGTGGTGAAGGTGGGGTCGAAGTTAGGCGCGGGCGGCCCGCCGCCGAGGGTCGAGGTGACGATGCCGGCGACACCGGCGCCCGCGCCGCCCGGCGAGGGGATCGTGCCGCCCGACCCGGCGCCGCCCGCGCCCGCGCCGCTGGTGGTGGCGGCGCCGCCGCCGGGCGTGCCGCTGACCAGGCCGGTGGAGACGCCGTGCGGCGCCTGGCCCGCGCGCGCCCGCAAAATATCGGTGTCGGCGATGGGCAAGTTATAGCGCTGGATGACGATGTCGAGGTTGTTTTCGAGTGCCAGGGCGATGGCGTCATCCAGGCTCAGCCGCAGCTTGCCGCCGTGCAGCAGCGCATACTCGCGCGCGCTGTTGCGCAGATCCGCCGCCGGCACCGGCACCGGCTGCTGGCCGAAGAACGTGCTCCACCAGCCGCGCCCGCGCGAGTAATTGATGCCGCCGGGGTTGTAATCAATCGCACGGTTCTGCGCCGGCAGCGCCAGTGCGGCCAAGAGCGCCGCCAGCATGGCGCCAAGAACGAAGCGGAAGCGGTGGGTCATAGTGAATCGTCCAGTACTCTGGTTGAATACTGACCGGCCGCCGACAATGTTTCATCTGTTTCATCGCCCCGCCGCCTTCGTGGGGCGCGCCAGGCTCGCGGTGCCGTGACTGGGCGAATTTCACCCGCCGCTTCCCGTCCCATAGCCGGGCCGGGAGCCAGGGGCCGCGTCGATCGGCCCAGCCCGGATTACTCGAGCACGATGGTTTTCAGAAACGCGGCAGACTTGCGCACGCCGACGATGGGCTCGGTCGTGGGGTCCTCGTGCTCGATGGAAAGCGTGTAATCGTAGCCGACGTTCTTGAGGGCGGAGGCGATGCGTTTCCAATAGAGCGTGTCGTGGCCATAGCCGACGATGGCGTAGCTCCAGGAGCGGTGCAGCACGTCGGTGTAGGGCGTGAGGTCGAGAAAGCCGTTGATGGCGTAGTTTTCCGGGTCGAGCACCGCATCCTTGGCGTGGAAATGAAAGAGCGCGCCGGCCTCGCCCAGTTTCTTGATCACCGCGGGACCGTCCACGCCCTGCGCGAACATGTTGCTCAAATCCAGGTTGCAGCCGATGTTGTCGCCGACGGCGTCGCGCAGCTTCAGCAGGGAAGCGACGTTATACACGGAATAGCCGGGGTCGAACTCCAGCGCGACCCGGCGCCCATGGCGGCGCGCCGCCGCCGCCGCTTCGCGCCAATAGGGGATGACGCGCTCGCGCCATTGCCAGTCCAGCAGGGCCACGTACTCGGGCCGCTCCAAGCTGGTCACCCAATTGGGACGTTGACCGCCGCGATCGTCGCCGGGACAGCCGCTGAAGCAGACCACCACCGGCACTTCCATCATCTCCGCCAAGCGCAGGGTCTTGAGGAAGACGTCGTTCGTAGCGCGGGCGGCGGCCGTGTCGGGATCGAGCGGGTTGCCATGGCAGCTGAAGGCGCTGATGCCGAGCCCATGGTCGTGGAACTGGCGCAAATATTCGCGCCGCCGGCCGGCGTCGGCGAGGAGCGCATCCACTGGGCAATGCGCCGCGCCGGGATCGTTGCCGGTGCCGATCTCGAGCATCTGCAAATTCAACTCGCGGGCATAATCGAGCACCCATGCCAGCGGCTTGTCGTTGAACGGCCAGGTGAACAGGCCCAGCCGCAAATGCGACAGATAGCGCGGATCGGCCGGCAATCGCGCGGCATCGGCGCTCGTTGCGGGCGAGCCGAGATCGCGTCCGCTGGCGGGGAGACCGGAGGCGGCCGCGGCGGTAGCGGCGGCGGAAGCCGCCAGAAAGCGTCGCCGGTTGAAGGAGCTCATGACAGCGTGGCTCATGATAGCGCACGCCCGCGGCGGCGGTCTCCGGCCGCGGGCGCCCCCGCCGCGGCGCGGGCCCTGCGCCGGAAGTTTTCGCCCGCCGAATCCTGCTATATTGAAAACCTCTCCGTGCCATTCTCGCGTTCCCGCCGTCACTTTCTGCGCCAGGCCGGCGCCGCCAGCCTGGCGCTTGCCGGCTGGCGCTACGCCGACGGCCTCTGGCTGCCCCCCGCGCCGCCCGCGCCCATCTTCACCGACTTGCCGCCTGCGGCGACGGGGATCACCTGGGTGCACGACAATGCCATGTCCTCGCAGCATTACCTGCCGGAGAGCATGTGCTCGGGCTGCGCCTTCTTGGATTTCGACAATGACGGCTGGATGGACATCTTTCTCGTCAACACCGGCCGCTGCGATTTCTTCCATCCCGCCGACCCGCCGCACAACGCCTTGTATAAGAACAATCGCGACGGCACCTTCACCGACGTCACCGCCAAGGCGGGGCTGCTCGGCGGCGTCACCTTCGGCGAAGGCGTGGCGGTGGGCGACTATGACGGCGACGGCTGGCCCGATCTTTACATTACCGGCTACGGCGGCAATCTGCTCTATCACAACAACGGCGACGGCACCTTCACCGACGTGACCGAGAAGGCGGGCTTGGCCGATCCCAATTGGTCCACCTCGGCGGCGTGGTTCGACTATGACAACGATGGGCGGCTGGATCTGTTCGTCTGTTCCTTCGTCGAATACGGCCCCGCCCACCGCGTCAGTTGCGGCACCAACGCCGTGGGCAAGCATTACTACTGCATTCCCCGCATCTTCCCGCCGCGGCTCAGCAAGCTCTACCACAACAACGGCGACGGCACCTTCACCGAGACCGGCCATCTCAGCGACATCGGCAAGAATCCCGGCAAGTCGCACGGCGTCGTCGCCACCGACATCAACAACGACGGCTGGCTGGATCTGTTCGTCTCCAACGACACCTCGCCCAACTTCCTCTTCCTCAACCGCGGCGGCGGCAAGTTCGAGGAGATCGGCTTCAGCGCCGGCGTAGCCTACAGCGATCAGGGCATGCCGCGCTCGGGCATGGGCCTGGACTCGGCCGATTACGACAACGACGGCTGGATGGATCTCTACGTCGCTAACATCGATCACGAACGCTTCTCGATCTATCACAACAATCACGACGAGACCTTCACCGACCAGGCCTCGCGCGACGGCCTCGGCGCGGCGACGTTCCTGAAGAGCGGCTGGGGCGTGCGCTTTTTCGACTACGATAACGACGGCGAGCTCGACCTGATCCAGGCCAACGGCCACCCCGACGACATGATCGAGCAATACGACCGCGGCGTGTATTGGCGCGAGAAGCCGATGCTCTTCCAGGGCGACGGCCAGGGCGGCTTCCGCGACGTCAGCGCCATCGCGGGACCGGTTTTCCAGCAGCGCTGGGGCGCGCGCGGTCTGGCTACCGGCGACTTCAACAACGACGGCGGCGTGGACGTGCTGATCAGCAACAACGGCCAGCGTCCGCTGCTGCTCCGCAACGAGGTCGGGCGGCGGCAGCATTGGCTGGGCGTCTTCCTGGTGGGCGTGCACTGCAATCGCGACGCCGTGGGCGCGCGCGTCACTTGGAACTTCGCCGGGCGCACGCGCAGCCGCATGAAGGTGGGCGGCGGCAGCTATCTCTCCTCGCACGATCCGCGCCTGGTGCTGGGGATCGGCGCGGCCGAGAGCATCGCCTGGCTGGAAGTGCGCTGGCCGCAGCCTTCCGGACGCGTCGAGCGCATCGAGCATCCGCCGCTCGACCGCTACGTCACCCTCGTCGAAGGCCAGGGAATTCAGCCTTACCCGTTTCGCGGGAAGCGCTGACGCGCGCGCCGGCCGCGGCCGGCGCGGGGAAGCCGCGCCGCGGCGGCTACTTGGCGGCGAGCGCCTGGCGCTGGATGCGAATCTCGCCCGCCTCCACGGCGGCGACGAAGGCCTCGACCACCGCCGGCGAATAGCGCACGCCCGAGGCGCCGGTGATGATGCCGACGACTTTCTCGATGTCGAACGCCTGCTGATAGGGGCGCTCGGTGGTCATGGCGTCGAAGGTGTCGGCGACGGCGATGATTTTGGCGACCAGCGGAATTTGCTCGTCGCGCAGCCCATAGGGATAGCCGCTGCCGTTCACCGCCTCGTGGTGCAGCTCGATGCCGGGAATCGTGTCGTGCAGCGCCTCGACTTGGCGGACGATATTGGCGCCCTTGATCGTGTGCTGCTTCATGATCAAGTACTCTTCGTTCGACAGCGCGCCCGGCTTCTTGAGAATGCGGTCGTCGATGCCGATCTTCCCGACGTCGTGCAATTGCGCGGCGATGCGCACGTTCTCGATTTCCTCCTCCGGCAAGTTGAGACGGCGGGCGATGGCCACGGCGTAGCGCGTGACGCGGTCGGAGTGGCCGCGGGTGTACGGATCTTTCATGTCCACCGCCTGCGCCAGCAGCCGGATCGAGCCCAAAAACAGCTCGCGATTTTTGGCGGCGGCGATCTTGAGGTCGTTGACGTAACGCTCGATCTCCTCCGCCATGCGGTTGAAGTTTTGCGCCAGGTCGCCGATCTCGGTCTTGCTCTTGACGGCCACGCGGCCGACGAACTCGCGCCGCGCCAGCGCCTGCGCTTGGTCGCGCAGCATCTGCAGCGGCTTGGTCAGGCGGGCGGAGAACAAGACCCCGAGCTCGACGCTGATGATGAGGATCGCCAGCATCAGCAGATAGCCCTCGCGCACCAACTGCTGCGCGGAGGCGAAGGCCAGCCGCTCGGGGCGCTGCGCCACCACCGCCCAATGCAGGTCGGGGATGGCGGAGTAGGTCGCCAGCATGGCGATCGCCCCGTGCGCGCCCTGCTGCGTGTACGAAGTGGTCTCGGAGGCCAAGGGATTGCCGTGCCAGGAAAGCAGCCGGCGGACGATCTCCAGGCGGCTGAGATCCTGGCCCAAGATTGCCCCATCCTTGCCGTTGGCGGAGCCGGCGGCGATGAGCTTGCCCTGCTGGTCCACGACGTAGGATTCCAGGCCCGTGCCCGCCATTTCGTCCAGCCGCGCTTGCACCGGTGCGAAGCTCTCGACCTGCAGAATGACGCCGATGACCGTGCCGCCGGCTTGCAGCGGGAGGCTGCGCAGCATCACCGTCATTTTGTGATCGCCGGAGGCGATCTCGACCGGCACGTACGTGCTCTGGCCCGTGCGCGACACCAGATAGGCGCGCTCCATGGCGCGGCCGAGAAACGGATCGATCCCCGGCAGGCGCGAGGCGGTCACCCCTTGCGTCTGGTTATTGATGATCGAGATGTAGAGCAGCCCCGGGGCGGTGCTCAGCGCCTGTTGCAACAGACCGCGTACCTCGGGCAGGTTAACGCGCATGCCGCTCAAATCGCCGTTCGTCAGCACGACCACCGCGGCCGCCAAATGCTGCAACGCCACGCCGCCCATCTGGTAATAGAGGCCGACCTCGTCGGCCAGCGAGCGGGTGGTGGCGGTCTGAAATTCGCGTTCCTTGGTGCGCAAGGCGTCGCGATTCAACGAGATGACCCGCGTGCCGTAGAAAAACAGCGGGGCCACGCCGACCAAGATCAAGGTCAGCACGATCAAGTACGAGAGTTTGAGACGCGGACGCACGAGTGCTTCGTCCGCCACTGCGCGGACTCGGCCGAGGGGAATGCGCTGATGATAAGAGTTCCTTTAGCCCGGAAACAACTGTCTCCATGGGGCCAGGTATCGAAAATCGAACGCCTCGCTGTCAAGCAAGCGCCCGGTCGCCGGGCCGCCCTGCGCGCGCCGCTAGGCCACGCCGAGCGCCTCCAGCACCTCCCGGGCATGGCCTTCCGGCTTTACGCGATTGAAAACGTGGGTGATACGTCCCTTGCCATCAATCACGAAGGTGGTGCGCTCCACGCCCAGGAACTTGCGTCCGTACATGCTCTTTTCTTTGAGGACGCCGTAGGCGGCGGCCAGCTCGCGATCGCGGTCCGCGAGCAGGGGGAAGGGAATGCGCTCCTTGGTCTTGAACTTTTTCTCTTCCTCGGGAGGGTCGGGACTGGCGCCGAGCACGACGATGCCGGCGCGCTCGAATTTTGCATAGGCGTCGCGAAACTCGCGAGCTTCCACGATTCAACCCGGCGTGTTGGCGCGAGGAAAGAAATAGAGGGCCACAGTGCGCCCGCGAAACTGGCGCAGCGTCACCGGCCGGCCGTCTTCGTCGGACACTTGAAAGTCAGGAGCGGCGTCGCCAACTTGCATTTCGATCAGGCTAGCGCAAATCCGCGGTCCTGGCGCGGATCGCCTGCTGGGAACTGGCCCGCGCAGCGTTCGGCCGCATCCTGCCGTCGATCCGGTTCCCCTCGCCTTGAGTCGGTGACTGTGGTAACCTCCGCAGGTTCGCAACCGTACGGAGTCATTTTCCAGGAGTGAGTGAAGTCGGGAGGACGCATGCGTCTCGCAAGACTGCTCGGCTATTTCGTGCTTGCGTCGGGGCTGGCGGCATTGCCGGCGGCAGCGGAATGTCCGGCGGGCGCGTTCGCGATTCGCGGCGCGCGGGTCATCACGGTCAGCGGGCCGACGCTGCCCAGCGCCACGGTCGTGATTTGCCAGGGCGTGATCACGGCGGTGGGCGCCGATGTGACGGCGCCGCCGGAGGCGGAGGTGCTGGACGGCCATGGCCTGACGGTCTATCCCGGGCTGATTGACGCCTACAGCCAGGACGGCCTGCCGCCGGCGGCGCGGCCGGCGCGGCCGATGCCGGCGGCGCAGCCCGGAGGGCCGCAGCCCCTACCGCCGCTGGACGCGATTCCCGTCAACTCCTATCGGAACTATCTCGACCCGCCGCCCGGCGGCGTGACGCCGGCGCGGCGGGCGGCGGATCTGATTCGGCCGCTGGGCGCGCTGGCGGCGGTGCGGGCGACGGGCATTACCACCGCCCTCAGCGCCCCGCTCGGCGGCGTGTTGGTCGGCCGGGCGGCCTTGATCGAGCTGCGCGGGCCGACGGCCGGCGACATGATCGTGAATCCCGACGCCGGTCTGGTAGTCGAGTTGCGGCCGGAGCGGGGCTTCGGCGGCGGCTATCCGTCGTCGGTGATGGGCGCGGTCGCCGTGTTTCGGCAGGCATTCTTGGACGCGCGGCGCTATCAGGAGTCCGAAGCCATCTACCGCCAGGCGGGCGAGCGCGGCCTGCCGCGGCCGGTGTACGACCGCCAGATCGTTTCCTTGCTGCCCGCGCTGAACGGCCAGGAGCCGGTCATCTTTATCGCCAACGATCAAGACGCCATCTTGCGCGCCTTGGCGGCGGCGGCGGAGTTTCATCTGACGCCGATCATCGCCGGCGGCGCCGAGGCCTGGAAGCAGACGGCAGCGCTGGCGGCCGCGCACGCGCCGGTGCTGGCGACCCTGCAATTCAAGCCCGCCGATGCCGACAGCCTGGGTCCGGACGAGCGGAAGAAGGAAGAGGATGAGAACGCCTCCAATCCGGCGGCGCTGGCCAAGGCCGGCATTCCTTTCGCCCTCACCAGCCAGGGTCTCACCGCCAAAGACGACTTTTTCGCGCAGGTGCGCGACGCGATGAGCCATGGCTTGAGCGCCGACGATGCGCTCAAGGCGACCACGCTGTGGCCGGCGCGCATCCTCGGCGCCGAGGCGCAGCTCGGCTCGGTGGACGCGGGCAAGATTGCCGATCTCGTGGTCGCGACCGGCGATCCGTTCGCGCCCGCGGCGCAGGTAAAGTACTTGTTCATTGACGGGCGCTTGATTTTCGTGCATCCCGAGCAGCGCCCGCATCGGCCCGGTGCGCGGCCCGGCGCGCGGCCGGCGGAGACGGAGGCGGGACGATGAAGCGCGCGATCTACTTCGTGCTGGCAGTCGCGGCGGCCTGGGCGTGCGCGCCCGCGCCGGCGGCGGCGCAGACCGGCAGCCTGTTCATTCACGACGCGACGGTGATGACCGCCACGCACGGCACCCTCGACCACACCTCCATCCTGGTGCGCGACGGCAAGATCGTGGCCATCGGCGAACGCCTCACCGCGCCGGCGGGCGTGCCGGTCCTTGATGGGGCGGGCAAGTACGTCATCCCCGGCATCATCGACGAGCACTCGCACACCATGATCGACGGGGGCGTCAACGAAGGTGCGCCCTCGGTCAGCGCCATGGCGCACATCAAGGACGTGCTCAACCCGCACGACATCAACCTCTACCGGCAACTGGCGGGCGGCGTGACCATCATCCACGTGCTGCACGGCTCGGCCAACCCGATCGGCGGCCTGGACGCGGTGGTGCGGCTCAAGTGGGGCCAGCCGATCGCCAACATGCTCTATCCCGACGCGCCGCAGGGGATCAAGATGGCGCTCGGGGAAAATCCCAAGCGCAGCAACCGCTTCCCCGGCGAGACCGGGCCGCAGCGCTATCCGGCGACGCGGCAAGGGGTGGAAAACGTCCTTTTCACCGCCTTCACCCGCGCGCGCGAGTACCAGCATCGCTGGGCCGACTACCGCGCCGCCGTCGCCCGCGGCGAGCACCCCATGCCGCCGCGCGACAACCTGGATCTGGACCCGCTGGTGCAGATTCTGGAGGGCAAGATTCTGATTCATGCCCACTCGTATCGCAACGACGAGATGCTGATGCTGCTCGACTTGGCCGATCACTTCGGCTTCAAGATCCGCACCTTCGAGCACGGCCTGGAGGGCTACAAGATCTGGCCCGAGATCAAGGCCCATGACGTCGGCGTCTCCACTTTCGCCGATATGTGGGAGTACAAGAACGAGGCCAGCGAAGCGATCGCCTACGCGCCCGCGCTGCTGGCCAAGAAGGGCGTCCGCGTCGCCGTGAACTCCGACAGCGACGAGCGGGCGCGGCGGCTGTATCAAGAAGCGGCCAAGGCCGTGCATTACGGCGGGGCGACCGAGCAGCAGGCGCTCGACATGATCACCCTCAATCCCGCCTGGATGCTGGGCATTGACCGCACCACCGGCTCGATCGACGTGGGCAAGGACGCCGACTTCGCCATCTTCAACGGCCATCCCTTCGCTCCCGCGTCGCACGTGGAGATGACCATCGTGGACGGCATCGTGTACTTCGACCGCGCCAAGGACCTCGCGTCGCGCCATGACGCGCCCTGGTACGAGCGCAATTACAAGGGCGGGCGCGGGTTTTTCGGCGCGCTGACCGCGGAAGGGAGCGACGAATGAGGCGCGCAAGCATTTTCCTGGCGCTGGCGGCGGCTTTGACGCTCGCCGCCGGTTGGGCGCTGGCGGCGCCGCCGGCCATCGCCCTGGTGCATGGCCGCATCGTGCGCGTCAGCGCGCCGGCGATCCCCGACGGGACGGTGCTGATCGAGAACGGCAAGATCGCCGCCGTCGGCGCGCGCGTCGCGGTGCCGGGCGGGGCGCGCGTCATTGACGTCCGGGGGTTGTCGGTGTATCCCGGCTTGCTCGACGCCAACACCACTCTCGGCATTCAGCTCGTGCCGGAGGGGGAGCCGGGCACGATGGATACGCAGGAAGTGGGCGACTTCAACCCCGCCGAGCAGGCGGGCGTGGCCGTCAACCCCTGGAACGAGATCATTCCCACGGTGCGGACCAACGGCATCACCGACGCGCTGACCGCGATGCGCGGCGGCATCATCGCCGGCCAGGCCTCGCTCATTCAATTGGCGGGCTGGACCAGCGACCAAATGTCCATCCGCCGCGGCGCGGCCCTGTGGGTCAACTTTCCTCCCCGGCAGGGCGGCGGGGGACGCGGTGCCTTCGCGCGCCTGCTCTCCGGCCAAGGACCGCCTTCGGCGGAAGAGCGCGAGCGCGAATACCGCCGCCGCCTCGACGCCCTGCGCGATTATTTCGATCGCGCCCGGCTCTATGCCGGCGCGCAACGCACCCCCGAGGACGGCAACGTCGAACTGGACGCCATGATCCCCTACGTCACCGGCAAGCTGCCGGTCGTCTTCGTGGTGAATCGCGTGGATGACATCCGCGCCGCCATCCAGTTCGGCGAGTCCGAGCACCTGCATTACGTGCTCGCCGGCGCCAAGGATGCCTGGCTCGCGCTCGGCCTCATCAAGCAGCACAACGTGCCGATCATCTACGGACCGCTTACGGCGCTGCCGAACAGCGAGAACGATCCCTACGATGTCGTCTACAGCACGCCGGCGGCGCTGTGGAAGAACGGCGCGCCCTTCTGCATCGCCAGCGGATCCGCCACCGACTCGCGCAACCTGCCGCAGAACGCGGCGCTGGCCGAGGCCTATGGCTTGCCGGCCGAAGAGGCGCTGAAGGCGGTCACGCTCTATCCGGCGCAGATCCTGGGCGTGGCCGATCAGCTCGGCTCGATCGACGCCGGCAAGCGCGCGGATCTCTTCGTGGCCACCGGCGACCCGCTCGACTTGCGCACCGAGATCAAGTACTTGTTCATCGGCGGCGAGCAAGTGCCGTTGGTGGACAAGGGCACGGAACTGTTCCATAAGTTCATGGCGCGGCCAGACAAGATCAGCTACTGAAACCCGCAAAGATCAGGCTGTCCCCTTTTACAAAGTAGTAAAAGGGGACAGCCTGATCTGCGCAGGTTTTGCTAGCGAAACTCGGCGGCGGTCAGTTCGGCGCGGAAGAACTCGCCCTCGGCGGCGAAGCGCTCGCTGCCGAAGTACCACCCGGCGCGCAGGCGGCTCGGTACCGTGTAGCCGCCGAACGTGCGCTCGGCCTCGAACGTCGCGCCGAACGAGACACCGCGCCAGCCGGCGCCGTTCGGATTGCCCCAGCGTTCCAGCGCCAGCGACTGCAGCCGCACGTCGGGAGCAATCGCCAGGGCCAAGTCCGCGGGTTCCCCGTGCGCGGTAAAGCGCGCATGCAGGATGCCGTCGGCTTCGCTCCAGCGCGCCGGCATGCTCACCAGCGCCGACGGCAGCCAAATGACTTCGCTATTGACGCGTCCGGCGGCGGAGCGCGTGATATCGGCGCCGGCCGCCCGTATCACCGGCACGATGCCGAAAAGCCGCCAATGCATCGTGCCCGCGCCCTCGCGTCCCTCGCCTCCCAGCCACTGATCCGCGCCCCGGAGCGGCAGTCCATGCATGCGGACCGAAGCGCGCCAGATCATGCCCCGGCCCCACGCAATCACCTCCTCGGCGCGAAACGGCAGCCACTGTCGCAGCCGAATCTCCCCGCGCATCCGTAGGCGCACGGCGGCGGCGAGCGGCGTCGCCGGCGCGATCGCGTGCTCGAGGTAACGGCGCGCCGCCAGTGGCAGCGCGGCGGCATCGCCGGGGGTGAAGAACCTGCCCGGGATGGTGTGGTCCGCCACAGTTCTTCGAAATTCACGTTCATCCTCCTGCAGTCGCGTTGCACGCCGCCATCCGCTGCCGCCGGTTCCCGGCCGCGCCTTCGGACGTCTTCTCCTTTTGGGTGTGATGCGCCAGCGGCTGGGGCAATAGGCGACAGCGCCGGGCCGGCAGCGGTGCTAGCGCAATGACTTAGCCAGTGGCACGGCGCTTGCGAGGCAACGGGCAGGCGCGAAGGACACCGGCGAGCGCCAGCCCGCAAGGGCAGCGCATTCGCGGTGCCGGATCGGCGATGGAGCTAGCGCGCCATTCGCCCGCAGCGGTCCGGGATGACTGCTGGGCGCGGGCTAGCTTCATCGCCGGCGCGTCTCTATCTGCCGTCCGTTCGATTCCCCCGCGAGAGCCAACCTGGGTCAGCGTGCCAGCAGCAGGACCAGCCGGCGCGGCCCGTGCGCGCCCAGCACCAGCTTCTTTTCGATATCGGAGGTGCGGCTGGGGCCGGTGATGAGGCAGAGCATCGAGGCCGCGGCGGCGCAGGCGCGAGCTGCGACGAGCGCCTGATCGAGTTCGGGCACGAGCTGCGCCGCTTCGGCATAAACGATGTGCACCGGCGCCAGCACGGATGCGGCGCGGCCGCCGCAAGCCGTCGAGACCAAGATGGACCCGGTGCGGACGACGAGCGCCTCGGCCAGCGTGACCGCCGCGCCCGCATCGCCGCCGACCGCCGCCTCGCTCGACCAGCGCAGGCGCGCAGGCAGCGGCGGCGGCAGCGCCGCGAGCAGGCGGCGCAGGATCGGCGCGTCTTGGACGTAGGCGGGCGCTCCGTCGCCGGGCGCGAGCGCCTGCGCGAGCAGATCGCCGAGACAGGTGGCGGCGTTGGCCGCATCGACTTGATAGAGTTCGGTGCGGTTGGCGGCGCATTCCTCTTGGAAGCGCACGAGCGGATCGGCGATGGGCGCGAAGACGCCGGCCGCGTGCGGCGCCGGGGGCGGCGCGAGCGGGGCGGCGGCGCGAGCGGCGCGGAGCCGGGCCAAGATGCGCTCGCGGCCGGCGTTGGCGTCAGTCATGGGAGTCTCTCGCAGGAGGCGCGGCGGTGCGGCGCCGCCACCATTCGCGGAAGGATTCCGCCGGCGGCGCGGGCAAGGCGCGCGCGCGTGTCCAGGGGCGCAGCGGGTCCAGCATGCCGCCTTCGCCGGGGAGGACGCGCCGCACGCGCAGCAGCCGGCGCAGCACGGCGCCGGCGCGCTGGTAGCGGCGGGGATCGGCGGCGAGCCAGGCCCAGGCGCGCACGGCCCAGCCTTCGCGCCGCCGGCCGCGGCCGGCGGCGACCGCGTCGCGCCGGTTGCGGATCAAATGCCGGTGCAAGTCGATCTTGACCGGGCAGGCTTCGGTGCAGGCGCCGCAGAGCGAGGACGCAAAGGCGAGGTGGCCGAAGCGCTCCAGGCCGCCGAGTTGCGGCATCAGCACCGCGCCGATGGGGCCGGAATAGGTGGCGCCGTAGGCGTGGCCGCCGATGGTGTGAAAGACCGGACAGACATTAAGACAGGCGCCGCAGCGGATGCAGGCGAGCGTGTCGCGGCGTTCGCGGTCGGCAAGCAGCGCCGAGCGGCCGTTGTCGAGCAAGACGACGTGAAACTCCTCGGGGCCGTCGCGTTCCTCCGGCTGGCGCGGCCCGCCGATCAGGCTGTTGTAGCAGGTGATCGGCTGGCCGGTGCCGGCGGCGGCGAGCACCGGCCAAAACAGGCCGAGGTCGGCGAGGCGCGGCAGCACCTTCTCCAGGCCGGTGAGCACGACGTGCACGCGCGGCAGAGAAGAGCAGAGGCGGGCGTTGCCTTCGTTCTCGGTGATCGCGACCAAGCCCTCCTCGGCGATCAAGAAATTGGCGCCGGTGATGCCCATCTCGGCGGCGAGGAATTGGTCGCGCAGGGCGCGGCGCGCCGCGCCGGCCAGCTCCTCGGCGCTGTCGGCGCCGGGCGGCGCGCCGAGCTCGCGCTGGAACAGCGCGGCGATCTCGCCGCGGCGCAGGTGCATGGCGGGCGTGACGATGTGGAAGGGCGGCTCGCGGCGCAACTGGACGATGAACTCGCCCAAGTCGGTTTCGACCGTCGCGATGCCGGCGGCCTCGAGCGCGGGCGTGAGGCGAACTTCTTCGCTGACCATGGACTTCGACTTGATCACCCGCCGCGCCCCATGGCGGCGCGCCACGCCGAGGATGTAATCGCGGGCCGCCGCCGCGGTTTCGGCCCAGAAGACATGGCCGCCGCGCGCCACGACGCGCTCCTCGAAGCGCAGGAGGTAGGCGTCGAGGTGCGCCAGCGCCTCGGCCTTGACCTCCTGGCAGCGGTCGCGCGCGGCGGACCAATCGGCGAAGCGGCGGCGCGCGCCGGCGGCGGCGTGCCCGTAGCCGGCGAGGCCGGCGCGGAGAAAATCCTGGCGCGCGGCGTCGGCGGCGGCGCGCGCCCCGGCCCGGCGAAATTGCCGCTCCGCGTTCATGGCCGGGCCGGCGCCGCGCCCGGCCGCCGCTCCGCGGCGAGAATCTCCGCCAGATGAATGGCGCGCGCGCGGGCGCGTTGCCGCGCGAGAACGCCGCCGATGTGCAGCAGGCAACTGGGATCGCCGGTGGTGACGAACTCGGCTTGCGCGCGCTCGACGTTCGCTGCCTTACGCCGGCCCAGCGCCGCGGAGATGGCGGGCAGCGCGACGGCGAAGGCGCCGCCGAAGCCGCAGCATTCCTCGGGCTCCTCCATCTCCACCAATTCCAGGCCGCGCACCTCGCGCAGCAGTTGCCGCGGCTCGTCGCGCACGCCCAGTTCCCGCAGCAAGTGGCAGGCATCGTGATAGGCGACGCGATGGGGAAAAAACGCGCCGACGTCGGTCAGCCGCAGCCGCCGCACAAGAAACTCGGAGAACTCGAAAACGCGCGGCGCGAGCGCCGCGGCGTCGCGGCGCCAGGCGGCGTCGCCGTCGTCCAGCAGCGCGAAGGCGCGGCGCGCGGTGGCGGCGCAAGAGCCGGACGGGCAGACCACCGCTTCGGCCGCGGCGAAGACGCGCACGAACCGCTCCGCCAGAGCGCGCGCTTCCCGCCAATGGCCGGTGCTGAAGGCCGGCTGCCCGCAACAGGTCTGCGCTTCCGGAAACTCCACCGTGCAGCCGGCGCGCTCGAGCACGCGCACCGCCGCTTGCCCGATCGTCGGCGCGAGCTGATCCACGAAGCAGGGAATGAAGAGCGCCACGCGGATCATGGGAGGCCGTGTCCAAGATTGTCGCATTCCGCACGCGCGATCGGGAGCGCGGAGCGGCGTCGCCCGCGCCGGGCTCGCGACGTTCGCGCGCGCCGCTTTCCGCGCTTTCCGATCGGGGCGCGCGGTCGCGGCTCTCCGATCCCGAATCTTCCGTAACTTCTCGAAGCGCTTCACATCGCATAGAGGGTTCAAAGCTGGCACCGCAGTCAGGTGTGTGAACGATCGAACAAAAAGGGAGGATCGATGGGAATGCAAATGGGTGGTCGAAACAATCGCAGGCGATTTTTCAAACAAGGCGCGATGGCCGCGGGCACGGCGGCCTTGGGCACGTTGCTGGCGCGCGGCGGGATGCCAGTCTTCGCCGCTGACGACGAAGACCGGCGGCCGCTGACGCGGGGCGACATCGCGATTCTGCGATTTCTGGCGGCGGCCGAGGAGATCGAGTCGGATCTTTGGCTGCAATACACGGAACTGGGCGGCGTTCAGGACAGCGAACTCCCGGCGACTTCCGGCAATGCCCTCTACACGAATGCGCTGACCATTCTCGACGGCGACATGCCGCAATATATCCACGACAACACCGACGATGAGTTCAGCCACGTCCGCTTCCTGAATAACTATCTGGCTGCGAAGGGCGCCGAGCCCGTCGATCTGAGCCGCTTCGCCAACATTCCGGGCAGCACGGCCACCGGCTCGAGCGGCAAGCCGCGGCTGACCAATCTCACCAAGCTGACCATCGACACGAGCTTTTGGTCACGCTACCGCAGCATCACGAACCCCGATTTCGACCGCAACGCGCAGTTCGTCCAGGCCGTGCCCAGCTTGAGCGTGGGCCAGCACACGGCGATCCCGCGCAGCGACGACGATGTCGCCGGCAGCAGCGTGAGCGACGACCCCGCCACGAGCATCAGCACGCATTTGCAGGCGATCGCGTTCACGGCCGGCTTTCATTTCGCGTTCATCGAGCAGGGCGGCACCAGCCTCTATGCCACGATGGCGCAGAAGGTCTCGAGCCTCGAAGTCCTGCGCATCGTCCTGAGCATCGGCGGCTCGGAGATCATGCACTTCCAAACTTGGCAGGACAAGGCGGGCAACGCCTTGCCGCTCACCGACACCGATCCGATCAATCGCTCCACCGTGACCTTCGCCGACTTGACCAAGGCGCAGGGGGAAACCGACCCGGAATCGCTCAAGGGCGACACCCTGCAAGCCAACCTGATCATGCCGGAGCCGGCGCATTTTCTCGATCCCAGCCTGGGCGCGGTGGCGATCATCCGGCCCAGCTCCGTAGCCAACTCCGGCGCGGTCGCGGCGGTGCGGGCGTTGACCGCCGACGGACTGTTCGTCGGGCAGCCGGACCGGACGTTCTTCTCCTTCCTGATGCAATTGGCCGAAGCAGCCGACGCCGCAAGGCGGCAGCTATAGCGGTGCGGCAACGCTCGCGGAGCGCAGCCGTTCCGATCGCCTCGTTCCGAATCCGGCGCGCCGGCCGGAATCGAGGCGATCGCGTGCGGCCGCCGCGCGCGGCGGAGGCCGAGAAATTCGCGGTGGGCATGCGGAACGCACCCGTGGCCGCCGCGAGCCGGGGCTATAATCACAGCGTTTGCGAGGGGAGCGAAAATGCTTCGAAGACGCGCATTGCTGGTGGTTTTGGCGCTGGTCGGGCTGTTCTTCGTCGGCATCGGCGTCATTACGCTCTACGGCGAGCTGTGGCGGGCGCATTGGCTGCTGCCGGCTCACAATGAAGTCACGGCGATGTTCGCCAGCTTGTATTTCACGCTGGGTATCTTTGTGCTGCTCGCCTTGAAGGATCCGCGCGGCTACCGCATCTTGATCCTCTTCGCGGCCTGGTCGAGCCTCGTGCACGCGGCGGTGATGGCGGTGCAAGGGGCGCAGGCGAGCGGGGGCGCGCGCCGCGATTTTATCGAGGCGGTGATCCTGTTCGGTGTGATCGGGGTCGTGCTGCTCGCGCTGGCGCCGGCGCCGCGCAGCGAGCACGTGCCTGCCGCGATCGTGGGCGCCTAGCGCGCTTGCGTCGGGCACCGCCGAACCGTTCGTTCGCCGACGTGACTCAAGCGAGCACGAGACCCTTGCGCGCGAGCGACGGGCGTATATAAGAGGTCTATCGAAGCGGCAAGGGGCGGGCGAAGATGGCTGGACGGAGGCTAGACTGCGGCCGAAGGGCGGCCTCCTGGCCGGAAGTACAGGTCAACACCCCTGACGCCGCGGCGCGCGGGGCGATGAGCCTAACCTCTTGCGATGCTTCGTATTACAGCGAATCCTGGGGCCTTCGCAAGCGCCTTGCAGTGTTGAGCTTCCCAACGGGGGCACTCATCATGGGGCCCCCGCAAGGAGGGAACCGGCGGCAGCGCGGCCCGCACAGGCTTCCCCCTTGGGGGCCTCCTAAGTAGGATTCAGGTTGCGCGAGCGGAGTTGGCTGGAGTTGCGGCCCGGTCGCGGTTTGCCCGCGCGCTTCGACGCCGACGAACTTAGGCGCCGGGCATTACGGCGTCCGAGAGCGCGAACTCCATGGCGTGGGCAGGGCCGCCGGCTGCGGGCAGCGGCGCTGGGTGGGCGTCAGTGGAGCTGCCCAGCGAGGGCGAGAGCCTGGCGATGGAGGACGAAGTCGGCGTCGGCGCCGGCGAGCAAGGTGAGCAGGGGAGCGAGGGAAGCGCGGGCGGCAGGGCGATTGCCGAGGGCCAGTTCGTCGCGAGCCAGCCAGTAATAGGCTTCCTGCCGGCGCGGCTGCGGCTCCCAGCCGAGGCAGCAATCCACGGGCCCGGCGGCCCGGCGAAACCATGCGACGGCGGCAGGCAAATTGCCGGCCTGCTGATCGGCCTGGGCGAGCGTCAGCACGGTGAGGCAGCGAACCGAAGGGCCGTCATCGGCATCCGGGAGCCCGGCGATGGTGGCGGCCTCGGCGGGGCGCCCGCGCGAGGTGGCGACGGCGGCGCGCAGCAGGCGCACATAGCCCATCTCCTCGCGATTTTGCGGGTGCGCGAGGGGCATGATGGCCGCGAGCAGGCGCGCGGCGGAGGCGGCATCGCCGACGCGGGCAAATTCCTGGCCGAGGAGCGAGCCGAAGGCCACCTTGGGCCCGATTTGATTCCATTGCTCCCGCGCGGCGGCGAGTTGGCGAAGCGCGGCGGGGCGATCGCCGCGCGCCCAGGCGATTTGGCCGAGGAGAAGATGGCGGCGGGCGATGGCGAGCGGATCGTTGCCGGGCGCTTGCAACGCCTCATGGATGCGAGCTTCGGCGCGGGCAAGATGGCCTTGCCAGAAGTCGAGCCGCGCCAAGGAAACCAATCCGTAGGAGCGCAAGGCGGGCTGGCGCAGGGCGAGCGCAAAGGCTACGACGGCCCGGTCGGGGTGGCCGGCGCGGACCAGCGTGAAGCCGTACTCGCGGTCGGTGTCGCCGGCCAACTCCCATTCGGGATCGAGATGAAACGCTTCTTGGTATGCGGCGAGCGCGGCCGGGTAATCGCCGCTGCTCATCTCGGCTGTGGCCAGCTCGACCAAGGAGCGGGCATCGTTGGGCGCGACGCGAAGCAGGCGGCGGTAGATGGGAATGGCTTCGGCCTGGCGGCCGTGCAGGCGCAGGAAATGAGCGTAATCGTTGAGGGCCGACCAGTCGTCGGGGTAACGGTCCAAGTAGCTCTTGTAGAGCGCCGTCGCCGTTCCGACCATGCCCAAGTCGTCGGCGCGGTTGGCTTCGATCAGGGCGCGCTCGCGATCGGTGAGCCGCCGGGGCTGAGCCAGCGCCATGGCGTATTCGCTGCGGCAGCCGCTCTCGTCGTAATAGATGTAGCTGCAATCGGCATCGGCCAGCGCCGCGTGGGCCATGGCGAAGTCGGGATCGGCGAGCAGGGCGGCCTTATAGAGCGTGACGGCGGCGGCGAAGCGCCCGCGGCGCCATTGCTCGAGGCCATCGGCGTAATCCTGCAGGGCCGCGAGCGAGGGCGTGGTGACTTCCGGCAGCGGGCGGGCCACGAATTTGGCTTCCAGGAACGAGTCGCCGGCGTCGCGGCGGAGATCGTCGGCCAGCACGCCGAGGGCGTCGAGGATATGGTCGCTGCCGTACGCGCGCTCGATATGCGAGGCGACCACCGCGCCGGAAGCGGGGTCCACGATCTCGGCGGTGAGCGCGTACTCCTGGCCGGTCCGGGTGATCGCCGGCTCGATGAGGGCGGCAAGACCTTCACGGCGGCAAATCGCGCGGGCGAGGGCGGGCGTCAGCGGGGCGCCGGCAGGCTGGCCGAGGAGGCGCAGCAAAGCCGGAACGCGATCGCGAGGGAAGAGGACGAAGCGATTCGATTGCTCGAGGCTGACGGCGAGGGCGGTATCGAGCGCGCCGCTTAGGCGGGCGTCGCCGGTGCTGTTGTCGACGGCGGCGACCAGCACCTTGGCCGGCGCGCCGGAGGAGAAGACGGAACGGGAGCGGAGCAACGCCGTCGTTGCGCCCGCGGCGAGGATGGCCGCCGCCACCGGCCAGAGCCAGCGCCGGCGGGCCGCCCGGCCGGGCGCGCGCGACGGCCCTGCCGGCTGCGCCGGCGGGTGGGCGGCCGCGGCCGGTTCGAGCGGCGCGATCCAGCGATAACCCCGCCGGGGCACGGTGACGATGTAGCGAGGCTGCTCGGCGTCGTCGGCAAGGGCTTCGCGCAGCTTGCGCACGACGGTATTGAGGCCGTCGTCGAAGTCGCCGAAGCTCTGGCCCGGCCAAAGCGCCTGCTGCAGTTCGGAGCGGGAAACGACTTCGCCGGCGCGCGCGGCGAGGATCTGCAGCAGGCGCAGCGGCTTGTCTTGAAGATGGATTCTCTCGCCCGCGCGCCGCAACTCGCCCGCGGCAGGTTCGAATTCGAACGGGCCGAAGCGAAATGGCGGAGCAGACGCCATAGCGAAAGCGGCGAAACCAGAGAGTGGCTCTGATTCTATCACTCCGGCGCGGTAAGAGAGCCAGGAGCCGAAAACGCGGGCTTGGCTGCGGCCGCGGACGATCGGGCGGGAAGCCTGGGTGAGTTCAGTGTGAGTTCAGCCAGAGTTCAGCCCGCGTCCATTGATCGGACGGGCGGGGACGCGAGATGCTGCCCCGCGTCGCCGCGTGCGGCCCAGCGTCAGCGGCGGTGCAGTGTGCAAGCGCTTGCGCAGGGAGCGAAGTTATGAGCCATTGGAAGCCGGTCACTTATTGCGCCGTTAGCGGATTGCTGATGCTGGCGATGGCCGCCGGCGCAACGGCCCAAGGGAGAAGGGGGGCGCCGAAGGCGCAGCCCTTGGGCCGCAAGATCGATGCCGTCGCCGCCTACGGCCGGTTGCCGCTGGCCTTCGAGGCCAATCGCGGCCAGACCGATCCGCGGGTGCGCTTTCTAGCGCGGGGCCCGGGCTACACGCTCTTCCTCACCTCGCCCGCCCTGGCCTTGGGCCCGCGAGCCCCTGCTCGCGCGCTATGCAAGGTGTCGCATGTTTCTGCCTGGGGTCTCCCGGTCATCGGCAGCCCGCGGCGTAGTGTCGTGTTTTTCCGTCCATTTCCGATTACCAAGATAGGAGCCGGCAGCCGCCCTCTCCCGGCGTCCACAATCTCCGTGCAAGGAGCCACTTCATGTCAAGCCTGACCAAGCGAATCGGCCAATGGGTCTGCACTCTGAATTCGGGCGGGCTGCATCGCAACCGCGCCGTCGTCCTCGCCACTCTCTTCTGCGCCGCTCTGCTGTTGGCGGTGGAGTTGAGCGGGCAGCAGGGCCCATTCGACGGCCTCTTCTCTTTCATCCCGAACGGCACGCTGTATCCGAATCCGCTTGGGGCCTCGCGGACCATCAACGTGAACGGCGGCGGGCTGGACCTGGCCAACCCCTTCTTCCAGAGCTTGGGCACCAACGGCCGCGCCTGCATCACCTGCCATCAGCCGAGCGATGGCATGGCCGTCTCCGCCGCGCACGTCGAGTTGCGCTTTCTGACGAGCCAGGGCACCGACCCGATCTTCCGCCCGGTGGATGGGACGGTCTGCGATCACGGCGTGGACCTCACGACCGTCGCGGGCCGGGCCGATGCCTATCGCCTGCTGCGCACGCGCGGCCTGATCCGCATCGCCATCCCGGTTCCCGCCAACGCCGACTACCGCGTCGTGAGCGTCGAGAATCCCTATGGCTGCAACGACACCGCGACCATCGCCGCGTACCGCCGCCCGCTTCCCGCGACCAACTTGCGCTTTTTGACCGCGGTCATGATTGACGGCCGCGAATCGACGCCGCTCACCGGCACGCAAACCATCCGCTACGACAACTCCCCCGGCTCGCTGCTCGCCGACCTCAAGCAGCAAGCCGTCGACGCCACCGTGGGGCACGCGCAAGCCGCCGTGCCGCCCTCCGACGACGTGGTGACGCGGATCGCGAACTTCGAGCTCGGGCTGGCCACCGCGCAAGTCTTCGATCGTCGCGCCGGCCTGCTGTCGGCCGGCGGCGCGCAAGGCGGCCCGCAACCGCTGGTCTCGCAGCCCTTTTTCGTCAGCATGAACTCCAGCATCAACCCGCTCTTTCCCCAGCTCGAGCAGCCGGGCGGGCTGGTGACTCCCGGCGACGGCCAATTCACGTCCGACGTCTTCACCATCTTCCAGGCCTGGGCCAATCTCCCGCCGCAAGATCCGCGCGCCGCCGTCGCCCGCGGCGAAGCGATCTTCGACTCGAAGCCGATCCACATCACCGGCGTCGCCGGCCTGAACGATCCGGCCTCTCAGGGCGGCCTGGCCCCCGGCGGCGTCGCCTCCCTCAACGGCACCTGCGGCACCTGCCACGACACGGTGAATGTCGGCGATCATTCCTATCCCACGCCGCTCGATATCGGCACCGGCGATCCCGATCCCGCCAACCCTTCCGTAAATCTCGGCGGCCTCGACATCGCCTACTTGCCCCGCGTCACCGTTTGCAAGCTTGACCCCGCCAGCGGCGCGGTTACCGCCGACTGCAAGACCACCTCCGACCTCGGCCAAGCTCTGATTGACGGCAAGTTCGATCACGTCGGCAAAGTCAAGGGGCCGGTGCTGCGCGGCCTGGCCGCGCGCGCGCCGTATTTCCACAACGGCTCGGCGGCCACCTTGCTCGACGTCGTCCGCTTCTACGAGAAGCGCTTCGGCTGGACCCTGACGCCGCAGGAGGAATCCGACCTGGTGGCGTTCTTGGGCTCGCTGTGAGAAAGGGTTGGGGTCTAGGGCAGCCGAGTGGCGCGGCGGGGCTAATCGCCGAAGAGGCGGGGGCCGGGACGCCAATTGCCGTCGGCGGTTCCGTAGGGGCTGGCGACCACCAGGACGTAGCCGTCCGGATCGCGCATCCAGCATTCCCAATGGTTCGGGCCCCCGTTCCCGTCCGGGGGATTGCGATGCTTGGGCATTACGACGTGGACGCCCATCTGCGCCGCCCGCTCCATGACTGCGTCGAAGTCATCGACTTCGAACCATAGCAGGACCCCGTTTCCGTAGGGCTTGTCGTCGCGATTGGCGATGGGGCCGTGGTGGTGTGCGGCGTCGAAGCTGTGCAATTGCAGCACGAGCTGGCCCTTCGACACCAACTGTTCATACTGGGCGCCCCCATGACAGCCTCGTAAGCCGAGAAGACGCTGATACCAGCGGCTGCTGGCTTCGACGTCGCTCACGACGATCAGGGGTTGCGGGCGCATGGCGCAAAAGTCCGCTGGCGGAGCCCCGAGTCTACCACTGAAAATCCAACAGCGAGGCCGCAGGCTGGGAAGGGGGGAGGAATACACGATGGATCCGATCCGCCCCGACCAGCCGAACCCCGGGGTCCCCAAGGCGCAGCGGCGCGCCTTGGGGTGGGAACCCCGGGGTCCCCAAGGCGCAGCGGCGCGCCTTGGGGTGGGAGAACGAAACCGTGCGAAGCTTATCGCCCCGCCCACCATGTTCACTGCGGCAGCACGATCTGGCCACTGACCTGGAACTTCCCGCTCACTCCCGGCGCTCCGGTGTCCGGCTGTCCGCCGCCGACGGAAACCGTGTACTCGCCCTGCGCGACAATGATGTCGCCGAGCGCGGTTACCATGCTGAGATCGCGCCGCTTTAGGTGGAACCGCACCTCCTGGCTGGCGCCCGGTTCGAGATGAATGCGCTCGAACCCGCGCAGCGCCCGGATCGGCGCCCCGGCGACGTCGGGAAACTTGAGATAAAGCTGCACGACCTCATCGCCCGCCGTCTGGCCGGTGTTGGTCACGTTCACCGCGACGTCGAGCGGATCGCCGGCCTGGATCGGCGCGCTCGGCAGCCGCAGATCGCTATATCGGAAGGTCGTATAGCTGAGTCCATAGCCGAAGGGCCAGAGCGGCTGCCCGTGGAAGTAGCGGTAGGTGCGGCCCTCCATCGAGTAGTCCTCGAAGTTGGGCAGTTGGTGGACATCTTTGTAGAAGGTCACCGGCAGCCGTCCGCCGGGATCGTTGCGGCCGCTGAGCGTATCGGCGATGGCCGCGCCCCCCTCCTCGCCCGAGTACCACGCTTCGAGGATGGCGTCGGCGTGCGCCTTCTCCCAGTTGACCGCCAGCGCACTGCCGTTCATGAGCACGACCACCAGCGGTTTGCCGGTGGCGGCAACGGCCTCGACCAGCGCCTCCTCCGGCGCTGGCATGGCGAGGTTGGTGCGATCGCCGCCGAGAAAGCCGGGCTGATCCACTGGCATCTCCTCGCCTTCCAGCCGGCTGGTGATGCCGACCGCGGCGATCACCACGTCGGCGTTTTTCGCCGCCGCGACCGCAGCCGGATCGGGCGCGTTGCGCACCGGCGCCCAGAGGAGCTGCGCCTGCGGCGCGCCGCCGCCGTTGTGGCCGTAGAGCACGTCCAGCTTCGCCGGCTGCCCCTGCACCAAATGGACGCGGCCCAGGTTCGCCCCCGCGCTATACATCTGCATGATCTGCCGGTCGCCCACCGTGACCCGCGCGAAGCCGTTGGCCTTCATGCCGACCAGGTAATCGCCCGTCGCCGGCGCGGTGATAAAGCCGGTCCAGTGCACCGCCAGCCCGTTCTTGCCCTGCGCCTCGGCCGGCAGGTTCGCCGCGCTCAAGTCCACGCTCGTCTCCCGGCGGGTGACGAGCGGCGTGGGCGCGGACCCCAGATTCAGCCCGGCGCTGTACGCCGCCTCGATCCCCGGCGCGCCCGTGGGCGTGGTCAGCGCCGCCGCCGGCACCGGCGCGCCGTCGTTGCGCAGGAACTGCGTCCCCGGCACGTAGGTGATCTCGGCGTTGGGGAACTCCGCCTTCATGCCTTCGAGCAGCGAGACCGTGTGCGTCGGGATGCCGTTGTAGTTGCCCAGCAGCACCGCCGTCTGGTCGGCGAGCGGCCCGACGATGGCGATGCGCCGCACCGTCGGCTTCAGCGGCAGCACGCCGTCGTTCTTCAGCAGCACCATGGATTCATCCGCCAGCTTGCGCGCCAGCGCGCGGTGCGCGGCGCTGTTGAGCTCGTCATGCGGGGTCTGCGCGTAGGGCGCCGTCCCCGGCGGATCGAAAAGCCCCAGCCGGATGCGCGCGGTGAACAGCCGGATCAGCGCCTGGTCCACTGCGCTCTCGGAGAGATACCCCTGCTGCACCGCTTCCAGATAGGGACGGTAGTCGGAGTCGCCCTTCACCGGATTGACGAAGTCGATGCATTCGTTGTCCACGCCGCGCTCGATCGCGATCGCCGAGGCCTGCGGCTGCGTCGGCCGGTAGCGGTGGCCGTGGAAGATGTCGCGCACCGCCCCGCAGTCGGAGACCACGTAGCCCTGGAACTGCCAGGCGCCGCGCAGCGTATGGTCGAGCAGAAATTGGTTGGCGCAGGCGGGCTCGCCGTTGATGGCGTTGTAGGCGCACATCACCGAGCCCGCGTGGCCATCCACGATGGCGGCGCGAAAGGCGGGCAGGTAGGTGTCTTCCAAGTCGTGCTTGCTCACGTCCACGTCGGCGAAGTGGCGGGTCGGCTCGGGGCCGCTGTGCACGTCGAAGTGCTTGGGCGTGGAGATCGTGCGGTAGTAGCGCGGATCGGTCCCCTGCATGCCGGTGACGTAGGCCACCGCCATCCGTCCGGTCAGGAACGGGTCTTCGCCGTAGGTCTCCTGCCCGCGTCCCCAGCGCGGGTCGCGGAAGATGTTGACGTTCGGCGCCCAGAAGTCGAGGCCGTGGAAGATGCGCGAGTTGCCGTCGTGCTCGTTTTCCTCGTACACCACCCGGCCCTCGGTGCTGATCGCGATCGCCATGCGGTGAATCGCGGGCGCATCGAAGGTCGCCGCCAGCCCGATCGGCTCGGGAAACTCCGTCGTGCCGTTCACCATCACCCCGTGCAGCGCCTCGCTCCACCAGTCGTAGGCCGGCACCTTCAGCCGCGGGATCGCCCGCGCCTGGTTGACGAGCTGCGACACCTTCTCTTGCAGCGTCATGCGGTGCACCAGGTCGGCGGCGCGCTCCGCCGGCGGCAGCTTCGGGTTCAGGTAGGGCGGCTGCGCCGGGCCCTGCGCCGCCGCGCCGCCGGCCAGCAGCAGCGCCGCCGCTAGCGCCGGGCCGGCGCGCCGGGTCGTGCGCGCGGCTGCGGCGGGGAAGAGCCGACCGCCGCGAGTCAGGCTGCCGCGGCGGCGCTGGCGGAACCGTGCGGCGTTCGCCCAGCGGCGCATGCAGTAAGTGAAGGAGGAGAAAAGCCGGCAGATGGATTGAGTCATGGCGCGAGTCATCGGTGTCTTCCGCAGCATAGTACACCCTGCGCCGCCCCGCTGCCGCGCCCTCAAAAGCCTCCTCCACGTCGCAGAACCGGCCCGCGATGCTTCCACCGGCACTGCCCGTCGGAACCCGCTGCGCCCCGCCGCCCTCGGCCGCTCGCGCTAACCGCTGCCCGCGCCGCCCTCGGCCATCGCGCCGCTGCGGCCCCGGTTCCCAACCTCCGTCCGCCCTTCGCTCTCCGCCGGCCTCCGGCGTCCCTCTCCCGCAGCCCACTGTGGAAGCGCAGCGTTTTAGCGTTGTGGAAGAGCCGGGCTTTGGCCCGGCGACAGGAGCCCAGCCCAGTTCCGGGGCTTCAGCTCCGGCAGCCGGAGTCCGGCGCGACCGTCGCGTTCGCCGCCGGGCGTCTCGCCTGCTGCGCCGCGCTCCGTGCGCGATCCCTGCCCCGGCCCCCAATCCCCGCTGCCCGTCTCTGCGCCGCTTCCGCCGGCCTTCGGCGCTCGTCCGCTGTCCGCCGCTTGCCGGCGGCCGCTCTCGGCCCCATGCTATAGTCGAAGAGTTGCCGCGCGACGCCCGCTTCCTGTCGCGCGCCCGCTCACCTGCGCGGGGACGTAGTTCAGTTGGTTAGAACGCCGGCCTGTCACGTCGGAGGTCGCGGGTTCGAGCCCCGTCGTCCCCGCCAACAAAATCAATCACTTGCGTTAGTGCAGTAGGCTGATTTTTTGGCACGTCCAAACAAATGTCCAAATGAATTCGGTTTGGCGCTGGCGGACTGCTCGAATCGAGTGAGCTACTGGACCCTCGCCGCTTCGGTTCGATCCGCCGCCGGCTGAGCATCCTGACCGGGAACGCCGGTGCTGATTGCCGCGATGGCCGCCCGCTTGGCCTCGGTGCGGACATGTGAGTAATGCTCTAGCATTGCGCGGCTCACGTGGCCGGCCAGGCTCATGATGACGTGATCTGGCGCGCCAGACTCGGCCAGCTTAGTTATCGCATGGTGCCGCAGATCATGGAAGCGCAGTCCCGCCAGCCCGGCGGCGGCGGTGAGACTGCGCCAGGCGGATCGCCAGTCCTTCTGGTGGCTGGCTGGGTCGAACGCGGCGCCACCGCAAGGCGTTGCGGCCTTGGTCTGGCGGTGGCGGGCCAGCGGCAGCAGGTAGTGATCCGGCTGGCTGGACCCAAGGGCCTTGGCACGTTCGAGCAGCCGCGCCAGCGCCCACGCGGCTGCGTCATTGAGCGGTACAATGCGGCACCCCGCGTCCGTTTTCGTGGTGGCGCGCCGGATGCGGATGACCCTTTCGAGCAAGTCCACGTCGGCGATGCGGAGCCCGGTAATTTCGCACCGCCGCGCCGTGGTGTTGGCCGCCAGCAGGGCGCAGCAGTAGGCGACATGCCATTCCGGCCGCGAAGCCGCGACGCGGAACAGGGCCGCTTCCTGATCGGGCGCCAGTGCTCGGCCGGGCCCCTGGGCTGGTTCGCGCACGGGCTGGTAATCATCAGCGATCCGCGCCCAAAGCTTCGCGCGCCGGAGCACCATGCGGATAACCCGCATCTCCAAATTGACGCTCCGTGGCGAGAGAACGGCAAGCCGCTGGGCCTGGTAGGCGCGGATCATCTCACTGGTAACATCGCCGAGCGTGCGCGCGGGGAAATGGCGCGCCAGGGCGCGGGCCAGTTCCCGGTAGCGGCGCTGGCTCGATGGCGCCGTATCGTGGGCGCGGCTGTCGAGCCACGTCTGAATGGCCCTGTCCAGGGGCCACCGCGCCATGTCGGATGGAAGACTGCCCTGCGCTTCGGCCTCGATCAATCGGGCGCGCGCACGCCGTGCCTCGGTGTAAACGCGCGTGTGCAACGACAGCTCTCGCAGCTTGCCTCCGACTCGAATGGTCGCGTGCCAAATTCCGCGCCGGCGGTGCAGTCCGTCATTGTCGCGCGCCGGTGCGCCGCCCGCTGCGATCACCTTGATCTGCTCAGCCATTGGGCCGGTCCTTTCCTTTCGATTCTTCTTTGGGCGGCCGGCCGCCGCGCGAGCCGTACTCGCGCTGCCGCCGGAGATACTCCGCGCGTCCCCACTTCGCGATGCGCGCGCGGTGCGAACGCCGCCCCATGAGCGCCGCCGCCTCGGAAACCCTCTTCGTCGCCATGAAATGAAGATACCCTGCGTAGGGTTATCGTGTCAACGGGCCGCGGCGCGTAGCCGCCGCGCGAAAAAAACTGTGCGGCACCACTTGACATGTGCTGCGGCGCGCCCTAGACTTTTCCCGCCCCAATAGACTGCCCCCCGGCCTGCCAGCCGGCGGCCGCCTCCTGCCTCTCGCTCGCGCGAGCAAACACGGGGCTAGGAGACGCGTCCGATGGGGCCAAGCGAATTCACCACCACCACCTCCACCCTGCCCGCTGCTGGGCTGATCCCCGCCGTGCCTAGGCTGTTTAGCGTAATGGCGGTGGCCGACCAGACGGGCCTGTGCGAGAGTTTTTGGCGCGGCGCTGTGCGCGCTAAGAAAATCCGGCACTACAAAGTCGGCGATCGCGTTTTGCTGGCCGCTGACGACGTGGCCGCCTTCCTGGCGGCGCGTGCGAGGGAGGCGCGATGACCGCCGCCCACGTGGCTGCCCGCCTGCACGCCCGCCCCACCGGCCCCGGCCGCTGGATCGCGCGCTGCCCAGCGCACGATGATCGGTCACCATCACTGTCGATCCGCGAGGGCCGCGAGGGCCGCGTGGTGATCCACTGTTTTGGCGGTTGCGCCTCCGCCGCCGTACTGGCCGCCGCCGGCATATCGTGGCGAGATATGTTGGGCGCCCCGCCGACCGCCGAGCAACGCCGGGCCGCCGCCGAGCGCCGCCGCGCCGAGGAGCGCCGCTGGCTGCGCGCGCTGGCGCGGGCCGTCATTGTGATCGGTCGTCGCCACCCAGGCCACGCCGGACTGGCGCGGCTGCGCGACGAGGTGGCGCGCGACCTGCGCGCGCGGGGAGGTGCCGAATGACGCCGCCGAGCGCCGCTGAACTTTTTGGAGACGGCTATGATCGCGAGATCGCGGAGTTTCGCGCCGCGAACGCGCTCGATACTCCGCCGGAGCGCCCCATCATAACGCTCGTGCCAGGCGAGGCGCCCGAGGCCGTGGACCAGGCCGAGCGGCTGCTGGTCGCCAGGGCCAGCGAGCTACGCATCTATCAGCGGGCGGGCGAGGTGGTGCGCATCGTCGCGCTGGATGCCGAGCAGACGGCAGGGCCTATCCGCAAGCCGGCCGGCACCGTGCAGCTCGCCCCCGTCAGTGCCGTGGCACTGACCGAAGAGTTCGACCGGGTGGCCGCCTGGGAGCGCCTGCGCCAAGGCAGGGATGGCCCCGAGTCGCGCCGCGTGGATTGCCCCGCCCGCATCGCCGCCGCGTACCTCGCGCGGATCGGCGCATGGCGGCTGCCGGTGCTGGCTGGCGTGATAGCGGCGCCGATCATGCGCGGCGACGGAACCATCCTAAGGAGTGCCGGGTACGATGCCGCCACGGGACTATACCTGGCCGGCAACGGCTGGCCTACGATCCCGAGCGCGCCTACGGGGCTCGACGCTCATCACGCGCTGGCGGTGCTGGTCGCGCCGTTCGCCGAGTTTCCTTTCGTGGAGCCGGAGGATCGCAGCGTGCTGCTGGCCGCGATCCTCACCGCGCTGCAGCGGCGGCTGCTGCCGGCGGCGCCGATGTTTGGCTTTAGCGCGCCGGCAAAGCGCACAGGCAAGAGCCTGCTCGCCGAGGCCGTGGGGATCATCGCCACTGGCCAGCCTGCGCCGGCGATGGCCGTGAGCTCTGACCGTGAAGAAACGCGCAAGGCGGTGGTGAGTATACTGCGCGAGGGCCATTCCATCGTCAACCTCGACAACATGGATCACCCTCTTGGCTCCGCCGACCTGGCGCGCGCGATTACCCAGGGCGAATACGCGGACCGGCTCTTGGGCGAGAGCAAGCTGCTGCTACTGCCGACCAATCTCACTTGGCTGGCCACTGGAAACAATCTCGCCTTTCGCGGCGATCTGGCGGTACGAGCCCTTCTCTGCCGGCTCGACGCCCAGGCCGAGCGGCCCGAAGAGCGCAGCTTCACCATAGCCAACCTAAAAGCGCACATCGCCGCGCACCGGGCCGAGCTGATCGCGGCGGCGCTGACGATCCTGCGCGCCTACCATGTTGCCGGGCGGCCGGCGCAGAATCTCCCGCCCTGGGGCGGATTCGAGGAGTGGAGCGGCCTGATCCGCTCGGCTCTGGTCTGGCTCGGTGAAGCCGATCCCTGCGCGAGCCGGCAGCACGTTATAGAGGATGACCCCGACCGCGAGCAGGCTGAGGCGCTGCTGACGGCGTGGCACCGCGCGTTTGAGTCGCGCGCGGTGCAAATTTCCGAGGCCATCGACCGCGCAAAGAACGATCAGGACCTGCTGGGCGCCATCGTATCGGTGGCACCGGCCAAGGCCGACCCACGGCAACCTGACGCTCGACGGCTGGGATGGTGGTGTAGAGAGAACGCCAACCGCATCATCGGCGGTCTGCGGCTATCGCGTGCCACCGGAGAGCGTCGCTCCGGTGCGCTTTGGCGCGTGGCGCCTCCGGTCGGCCGCCGCGAGGTTGAGGTTTCGGAGGTTTCTGAGGTTTTTGAGGTTTTTTTAGGCCAACAAAAAACAGATCAGGCCGCCCATGAGCGTGGAATTAATTTTGACGGGGAGGAAAAAACCTCAAAAACCTCAAAAACCTCCGCCGACCCCGGCCATAAACGAGGTGAAGCGTGACCGCGCAGCAGGTTCTGGCCGAAGTTCAGGCCGTTGGCGGCCATCTCTGGCTGCTGCCGCCAGACCGGATCGGATGGGACCTTCCCGATGCGGCGGTGCCGGAGCTTGTTCCGGCGATCCGCGCGGCGAAACCTGAGTTGCTTCGCCTTCTGGCCGCCGGCCGCGACGATACCTGCCCCGCCTGCGGCACCTCGACCTACCGCTGGCAGGATTCCGCCGGTGCCTGGCATTGCGGCAAGTGCGAGCCTGACCCACGCGCCGACCGCTGGGAGGGGGTGACGCTCGCCACGCTCGGCGACCGCGCCATCACGCTGACGGCACCGGCGCGCGACCTGCCGGCGCCACGCGAATGGGTTAAGACACCTGCCGGCCTGGGCGACCTCATATGTTGGGAGGCGAGCGGCGCCGAAGGGCTGGTGAGACTGTTCCGCCCGCGCCAGGGGCAAGCGGCGCTGGTTTGGTTTCCCGCCGAGCGGATCATCGGAGAAATCGAATGGTCGCGTAGACGCGCATGACCCAGCACAGCCCGATCCCGCTCTGCCCGCGCTGCTCGCAGCCGACCGCCTGGCCGCTCTCGGGCGGTGCTGTCTTTTGCCGCGCCTGCCGCTGCTGGTTTCGCGAGACCGGCGCCGGCATCGAGAGCATGGCCGCCGGCTGGCCGCTCGGCGAATGGCGCCCGTTAGGCGAATGCCCATGACGCGCCGCACCACCCCGCCCGGACTGCCGCCGCGATGGCGCATCGTCGGCAGCGGCCAGCGACAGTGCCGGCGATGCCGATCACCGCTGACGTTCGACGCTGAGCGCGGCTGGCACTGCGCCGCGTGCGACCTGGGGCCCCCTTTTGGCAGGGGGCGCGTAAAATCCACGCGTGGCCCGCTCCGGTTTTAGCCCCCCACCAAAAAACCCGCGATTTCCGTTGCGTCCGCGGCCCGGCGGGCGTAGAGTATCCCCGCCGTGGCCGGCCGAGGCGAGCACGATCATTCCCATTCTCCATCGCGATGGTCCAGTTCGTGCGCGGCCGGTCACGCTACGCACGACGCCGACCTTGAGCCGGTCGGCGCCTCTGGGGGCGCGACGCTTCCCCGCGCCCCCACAATATGTCAGTGAGGTGACCTAATGGCGGCGATCCAGACTCTATTTCCGGGCGGCCCGATTCCCAAGTCAGAGCCGGTGCGCGACCTGGCCGGCCGCGAGATTCCGGCCTGCTCGCATTGCGCAGGCAGCGGCCTTGAGTTTTGGCCCTGGCCTGACTCGTGCCCGCGCTGCGGCGGCACCGGCTATATCAAGTTATCGGCTGGCGTCCGCGGATATTGTCCGCTTTGCGGCAAGCTCTGCCCTACGTGCCAGGGCGCCGGCGGCGGCTGCAACACGTGCGCCGGCCGCGGCCGGGTGGGCCTGGCTAACGTCGCGTTCATTCCCCGCCGCGCGCGATAAGTTCACCTGCCGGAAAGGTGTATCCCGTCATGATGTATGGAACCCCAAGTCTCGATGAACTCAAGAAGCTGATCGCCGCCACGCCCGGCGCGAACGACGCGGCCGAATCGTGCGCGAGCGAGGCGGAATTCGCGAAGCTCCAGGCCGCCCGCCGCCGCGCTGGCGCCGCGCGCGAGGCCGCCGGCTGGCTGCGCAAGGACGCACCGGATCGCGCGGCGATTCTGGCGGCGAACGGCGACCTGCAGGCCGCGGCCATCAGCGCGACGGATTCGCCCGCGCCCATCGTAGAGGACGGATTCGGCGGGGCGATGTGCCAGGGCTGCGGCGAGCACATGATCCTCAACCTCGGCACAATGGCGCAGCATCGCTGCGCGAAGGCCCTCGGCCACCACCCCGGCGC